>Ga0222427_100341_pt1 | contig 86603 bp, 80 predicted proteins | sample 2B20Ametagenome_FD_182890 | JGI IMG/M metagenome (GOLD analysis project Ga0222427, IMG submission 182890) | Enriched microbial communities from leaf-cutter ant dump, University of Wisconsin, Madison, United States - 2B20A (version 2) | ecosystem: Environmental > Terrestrial > Nest > Insects nest... | reverse complement strand
GTGCCGAAGATCGGCTTTTCGGCGACCGGCAGCATCAGGCGCAGCGAATGGGGTCTGGACTTCGCCATTCCCGAACTCGGCGACGAGGTCACCTTCGCCATCGAGACGCAGATGGTGCCCGCCGACTACGCTTTCGAATGAGAGGACGGCCCCTCAGGGCTCGGACGGCACGGAGAGGGGGAGCGCATCGTTGGGTGCGCTCTCCTTCTTGCCGCCGAAAAGCCTGTGGAACGCGTCCTTCAGTCCTTCCATGTAGAGATAGATCACGGGCGTCACGAAGAGGGTGAGGGTCTGCGAGACGATCAGGCCGCCGACCACCGCAACGCCGAGGGGCTGGCGAAGTTCGGAACTGGCGCCGCTGCCGAGCGCGATGGGCAGCGTGCCCATGATCGCCGCCAGCGTCGTCATCATGATCGGGCGGAAGCGCAGCAGGCAGGCCCTGTGGATGGCGTCGCGCGCGACAAGGCCCTCCCGTTGCAGCGTCAGGGCGACGTCGATCATCATGATGGCATTCTTCTTGACGATGCCGATGAGCATGAGGAGGCCGATCACCGCGATGACGGAGAGATCGAAGCCGAAGGCACCGATGGCAAGGAGCGCGCCCGATACCGCTGACGGCAGGCCCGAGAGAATGGTCAGCGGGTGGATGAAGCTCTCGTAGAGGATGCCGAGCACGATGTAGATCGTCAGGACCGCCGCAAGGATCAGCAGGCCCTGGTTGGCGACGGAATCCTGGAAGGTCTTCGCCGTGCCGTAATATTGCGTGGAGACATCCGCTGGCAGGCCGATCTCGGCCTTCAGGCGGGTGATTTCGGCCATGCTGGCATCGAGCGGCACCCCGGCGGGCAGGTTGTAGGAAAGGGTGACGGCCGGAAGCTGGCCGAGCTGGTTGACGGTGAGAAGGCCCGCCGTCATCTCCATATGCGCGAAGGCGCCGATCGGCACGAGCTTGCCGCCCCCGGTGGGCACCTCCATCTGTTCCAGCCGTTGCGGCGACCAGTGGATGGAGGGATCGATCTCCATGATCACGTCATAGCTGTCGGACGCGGCGAAGATGGTGCTGATCTGCTGCGAGCCGAAGCCGCCGTAAAGCGCGCTGCGCAGGGTGCCGGTATCCACGCCGAGCGCCGCGGCCTTGTCCCTGTCGATGACGAGGCGTGCCTGCGGCGCGCTGTTCTGCAGGTCGGAATTGACATCGAGGAAGAAAGCCGGCTCGGCGCGCATAGCGTCGGCGAGCTTGCCCGACCATTCGTTCATCTTGTCCTGGTCGAGGCTCTGGACCACGAGCTGGTACTGGCTCGCCGAACCGCGCGCGCCGATCGAGAGATTTTGCGCCGGCGACATGAAGGTCTGGACGCCCGCGATGTCGGCGAGCTGCCGGCGCAGGTCGCGCAGCACGATCGCAAGCGCAGGTCGCTCGGTCTTCGGCTTGAGTTCCACGAACAGCCGGCCGGAATTCAGCAGCGAGGATTGACCCGAGGCGCCGACCGAGCTTCCGACATTGGCGACATAGGGCGATTTGCGGAAGACGTCCTCGACCTTGGCCTGAAGGGCGGACATAGCGTCGAAGGAAATGTCGGGCCGTGCCTGCGTGGTGACCTGAAGCTGGCCGATATCCTCCTGCGGGAAGAACCCCTTGGGGATGGTCGAGACCTGATAGACCGTGACGGCGATCGTGGCGAAGAAGACGAAAAGGACGGCGAAGCGGAAACGCAGGCAAAGCGCAAGGCTCCGGTCGTAGCCGGCAAGGACCTTGGCGAAACCCTTTTCCAGCCAGCCGCCGATGCCGCGCTCCTCGATGCCTTCGGTCGGCATCGCCCCCTTCGGAAGACGGGCGGCGAGCATGGGCGTGAGGGTGAGGGAGACGAAGGCGGACGCGAGGATCGCGACCGTGACCACCACCGCGAATTCGTTGAAGATCTTGCCGACGACGCCGCCCATAAGGAGGATCGGCAGGAAGACCGCGACGAGGGAGAGGGAGATCGCGACGATGGTGAAGCCGATCTCCGACGCCCCGTCGAGCGCCGCTTGGAACGCACCCTTGCCCTCCTCCTCCATGTGCCGGACGATGTTCTCCAGCATCACGATGGCGTCGTCCACCACGAGGCCAACGGAAATGGTGAGCGCCATCAGCGAGATGTTGTCGATGGAAAGGCCGAGCAGGTACATCACCGCGAAGGTGGCGATGATGGAGACGGGCACGGCGACGGCCGGGATCAGCGTTGCCCGCAGGCGCCGGATGAACAGGAAGATCACCATCACCACGAGGCCGATCGTCAGCATCAGCGTGAACTGCACGTCGCTGACGGCCGCGCGGATGGAGCGGGAGCGGTCGTTCAGCGTCTCGAGGCTCGCTCCGGCGGGCAATTGCTGGCGGAAGGTCTCCAGCATTCCCTGCACGCGGTCCACTACGGCGACGGTGTTGGCGTCCGGCTGGCGCTGAACGGAAAGGATGATGGCGCGCGAACCGTCGTACCAGCTCGCGACCTGAGTATTTGCGACGGAATCCACAACCTTCGTCACGTCGCCGAGCCGCACCGGGCCGCCTGTGCCGTTGCTGATAATGATTTTCGAGAAGGTCGCCGCATTCTCGAGGCCGCCGTCGGTGACGATGGTCAGCTGCCGCCCCTCGGAGCGGAGCGTGCCGAGGGGCGTATCGCTGTTGGCATCGGTGATCGCCTGGCGAAGCGCGGGAACGGAGATGCCCCGGGCGGCCAGCGCATCGGGATCGATCTGGATGCGCACCGCATATTGCTGGCTGCCGAGAACCGAGACCTGTGCCACGCCGTCGAGCGTCGACAGCGTTGGCGAGATGACGTCCTCGGCGAAGGCGTCGAGGCGCGTCAGCGGGACGGTGTCGCTTCTGAGGGCCAGCAGCAGGATCGGCGCATCGGCGGGATTGACCTTCCGGTAGCTCGGCGGATTGGTCATTTCCGGCGGAAGCTGGCGCTGCGTGCGGGTTATCGCGGCCTGCACGTCGGCGGCCGCGGCGTCGATGTCGCGGTTCAGCTCGAACTGGATGGCGATGGAGGTGCTGCCGAGCGCGTTCGTGGTGGAGATGCTGTCGATGCCGGCAATGGTCGAGAACTGCTTGATGAGCGGCGTCGCCACCGATTGCGCCATCGTCTCGGCCGAGGCGCCGGGCAGCGAGGCCGAGACGTTGATGACCGGGAAATCGGCACGCGGCAGCGCCGCGACCGGAAGGTTCACATAGGCGAAGAGGCCGGCGACGACCATGGCGATCGACAGGAGCAGCGTGGCGACAGGGCGGCGGATGCAGAATTGCGAGAGCGACATGGCCCGTCCATCCTCATGAAGCAGCCGCCGACGCGTCGGCCGTCGTGACCGCTTGGCCGGGACGCAGGTTCAATTGGCCCTCGACGACCACCTTTTCACCCGCGGCAAGTCCCTTGTCGACGGCGGCGGACACGTCGTCGGATGCGGCGACCGTCACCGGCCGGCGCTCGATCGTGTCGTCCGGTTTGACGACGAAGACGAAGGCGGAATCCTGCCCGGGCTGGATTGCGACGGCCGGCACGGTGATCGCCGAGGCAAGGACGCTCTTCTCGACGACGACCGTCACCGACTGGCCGGGCCACAGGGCCTGGCTGGCGTTCTCGAAGGTGGCGTGCATGGCGATGGTGCCGGACGTGGTGTCGACAGCGGAATCGATGAAATCGAGAGGCCCCTTGGCCAGAGTCTCGCCGCTGTCCGGCCGCAGCACCGTGACTGTGGGCGGCTTGCCGGCGCTGAGCGCCGCCTTGATGGCAGGAAGCTCCCGCTCGGGCAGGCGGAACGAAACCTCGACAGGGTCGATGGCTGTCAGGGTCGCGAGACTGGTGACGGAACCGCTGCCACCCACCATGTCGCCCAGGCTGACGCCGACCGTCCCCAGCCGGCCGTCGAAGGGCGCGGTGATGCGTGTATAGCTGATCTGGACATTGTCGGCATCGATGGTCGCCCTGTCGGCGCCGATGGTGGCCTGCGCGGCCTTGGCGGCGGCCTGCGCGGTCTCTAGCGTCTGCTGCGAAATGCTGGAGCCGAGGAGGGATTTGGCCCGGTCTAGCTCGGCCATGGCGCTGGCAAGCCCTGCCTCGTCCTTGGCGAGGGTCGCCTGGTCGCGCGCCAGCTGCGCCCGCAGCGCGCGGTCGTCCAGCAGGAAGAGCAGGTCGCCCGCCCTGACGATCTGGCCGTCCTTCACATGGATTTCGGTGACCTGGCTGGAGACGCGGGCGCCGATCATCGTGGTTGCCGGCGCCTGCACCGTGGCGAAGGTCTGCACCTTCAGGGGAAAATCCCGGGCGATGGCGGCCGCGACGACGACCGCAGGCTTGCCTGCATTGCGGCGGGCCGCCATGGCGGGGGCGGCGGCGCTATCGGCCTTTGTGGCGCGGGTGAGCGAGCCTCCGCTCCAGCTTGCCCCGACCAGAGCACCGGCCGCGACACACAGCACGCCTGCAACGACCGCCTTTGCCCATCGCGCCATGACCTGCTCCTTGCCGGCTTTGCCGGGCAGATGTTGAACCGGTCAAAATGTGCCGTCAGACTCTAGGCATAATTGTGGTGACGCTTTTCGGCGGAAACCGTCCGCGAAAAAGACGCGAAGGTTTGATATTTCAATTGCTTGATAGAGTTTCCCCGTCGAATGGCCCGTCAAGATGGCGAATGGCCGATTGTGAAATCTTGTTCACCTAATTCCATTCAGGCGTGTATCGGCGAAAATGAGCCACCAGACATAACGGCTTTGAGGCGAAAGAGCTGGTCCCTCGCCGGAAACGCTTCGCCGCGGCATCGAGCCACGGCGAAGGCCTTCTTCGCTTCGATATGCCGTCAGCGGGCCGGCGGCGCGTACATCAGGCCGCCGTCGTTCCAGAGACGGTTGAGCCCGCGGTCGATCTTGAGCGGGCTCTCCTTGCCGAGATGGCGCTCGAAGATCTCGCCGTAATTGCCGACGGTGGCAACGGCGTTGTAGGCCCACTTGGGATCGAGGCCGAGCGTCTTGCCGGCTTCGCTGTCGATGCCGAGGAAGCGCTTCTGGGCGACCGTGCCGCTTTCGCGAAGCGACGCGGCATTCTCCCGGGTGATGCCCATCTCCTCCGCCTCGATCAGCGAGAAGAGCGTCCAGCGCACGATCTTGAACCATTGGTCGTCGCCCTGGCGCACAGCCGGGCCGAGCGGCTCCTTGGAGATGACCTCGGGCAGGACCACGAAGCGATCCGGGTCGTTCAGCGTCAGGCGCTGGGCGTAGAGCGCGGAGGCATCGGTGGAATAGACGTCGCAGCGCCCGGTATTGAAGGCCTGCACGGTCTGGTCCGGCTTCTCGAAGGCGATGACCTGGTATTCGATCTTGTTGGCGCTGAAATAGTCGGCCATGTTCTGCTCGGTCGTCGTGCCGGTTTCCGTGCAGACGGAGGCACCCGAGATTTCCTTGACGCTCTTCACGCCGAGGTCCTTGTTGATCATGAAGGCTTGGCCGTCATAGTAGGCGACGCCGACGAAACTCATGCCGAGATCGGTGTCGCGCGAGAGCGTCCACGTCGTCTGGCGCGAGAGAAGATCGACCTCGCCCGATTGCAGCGCGGTGAAGCGGTCCTTGGTGGAAAGCGGCACATAGGCCACCTTGTCCGGATTGCCGAGCGTCACGGCGGCGACGGCGCGGCAGAAGTCGACGTCGAAGCCGCCCCATTTCCCGTCCTTGTCCGGCACCGAGAAGCCGAGCACGCCCTGGCTGACGCCGCAGCGCACTTCGCCCCGCTCCTTGATGATGTCGAACGTGCCTGCATGGGCGGCCGTGCCCGCGGCGAGCGCCGCTGCGGCCATGGCCAGAACTTTCAGTTTCATGGGTTCCTCCTGCGTTGTTTGGATATGCGTCATCCCGGCCGGGAAAGGGCTTTCCCGGCTCAGGCTATTCGGTCCTTGGTGTGGCTTGCCTTAGCCGAGCGTCCTTGCGACGTCGGTGAAGGTGTCCTCGAGAACGGCGATCAGGTGGTCCGCATCGCGTTTCGAGAAGATCATCGGCGGGCGCATCTTCAACACGTTGTCGTGCGGGCCTTCCGTGCCCATCAGCACGCCGCGCCGGCGGGCGCCGTTGGAGACGGCGCGGGCGAATTCGGTCGCGGGTGCCTTGCTTTTGCGGTCGGTCACCAGCTCGATGCCGAGGAAGAGGCCGAGGCCGCGCACGTCGCCGATCACCTCGTGGCGCTTCTGCATGTCGCGGAAGGCGTCCATCAGGTAGTTGCCCATCGCGAGCGCATTGCCGCGCAGGTCCTGGCTTTCGATGACGTCGAGCACGGCAAGGCCGATGGCGCAGGAGACCGGATTGCCGCCGAAGGTGTTGAAATATTCCATGCCGTTGTTGAAGCTGTCGGTGACCTCTCGGGTCGCCACGACGGCGGCCATCGGATGGCCGTCGCCGATCGGCTTGCCCATGGTCACGATATCGGGAACGACGCCCTGCGTCTCGAAGGCCCACCAATGGCTGCCGACGCGGCCGAAGCCGACCTGCACCTCGTCCGCGATGCAGACGCCGCCCGCCTCGCGCACCAGCCGGTAGACCTCCTTTAGGTAGCCTTCCGGCAGGAAGACCTGGCCGGCGACGCTCGGGATGGATTCGGCGATGAAGAAGCCGGGGCCTTCGCCCTTCGCCTGCATGGCGGCGATCAGCTCCGCGACGCTTTCGGCAAGGCGTTTGCCATGCTCCTCAGGCGGCCAGTCCGCCGGCGCGCGATAGCTGTCCGGGACAGTCGCGATATGGACATGCGGCTTCGGCCCCTTGCCGCCCTTGCGGCGGAACTTGTAGGGGCTGATGTCGATCAGCTCCTGCGTCGTGCCGTGATAGGACCAGTCGAGCGTGATGGCGTTCTCGCGGCCGGTATGGGCGCGCATCATGCGCAGCGCCAGGCTGTTGGCCTCTGAGCCGCTGTTGACGAAGCCGGCGACCGTCAGCTCCTTCGGCAGCGTCGCCGTCAGGCGCTCGGCATAGGCGACGATATTGTCGTGCAGGTAGCGGGTATTGGTGTTGAGCGTTCCGGCCTGCTTCGCCATCGCCTCCACCACGGCCGGATGGGCATGGCCGATGTGGCAGACATTGTTGAAGCAGTCGAGATAGGCCCGCCCGCCGTCGTCGATCAGCCAGACGCCTTCGCCGCGCACGAACTTGATCGGCTTTTCGTAGGAGATGGAGAGGTTCGGCAGCAGTAGTTCGCGCCGCAGCCTGACGATCTCCTCGTGCGAGCGGCCCTCCCGCTCGTAGAATTCCCGCGCGATGCCGCCGAAGGTGCGGGCGTCGGGGAAGAGTTCGGCCCAGACCTCGAGATAGCGCGGCTCGCCGACGCCGAGGATTTCGGTGGCCGAAAGGTTCGTGTCGGTGGAAAGCTGGAGATGGAGATGCGGCGCCCAGCCGCCGTTTTCCGAAGGGGCGCCCATTTCGCCGACCAGTGCGCCGGCGTCCAGCCGGTCGCCGGTCTTGAGGCGACCCATCGCCTCATGGGCGAGATGGCCCCAGAGGGAGATGAAGGGCGGGCAGCCCTCGGGCTCGTGCCGAAGCGCGATCAGGCAGCCATAGCCGAGCGGGTCCTTCTCGATCTCGACGCTGACGACGGTGGCGGCAAGCGGCGTGAAGACTTTGGTGCCTGCCGCCATGAAGAGGTCGAGGCCGAGATGATGCGTGCGGCGCGTTCCCTCGATGAAGCGCGAGACGAACATCTCGCCGGCATAGACCGTGCGCTCCTCGCCCCACGGGCCGATGCCGAGCTCGACGCCGTTTTCGCGGCAATAGGCTTCCCAGATGGCCTGTGCTGCGTCCGGCTGCTCGGCGGCGGACTTGACCGTCATCGGATGGGCCGGGTCGCCATAGGGTACCAGCGCCGCCGGATAGGTCGCCGCCGGGCGTTCGAGCAGCGGCGCCAGGGTCTTGCGGTTGGCGGCAAGCCAGTCCATGACGGTGCGCGCGCCGGGCGCGGCCTCGAAGCCGCAGGCCTTGCGCAGGATGGCGGTGGCAAAGCGCGGGTTCATGCGATCGAGCTTGCGCAGCAGCGTCCAGGCAGGCCGTTCGCTGATCGCGAGATACGGATTGTCGTCGGTATGGGCGCGGCGCGAGGCGGAGATCGTGACCGAGGTGACGAGGCGGATGGCGATGAGGTCGTAGAGAAGGTCGACTTCCTCCTCCAGAAGTGGATATTCCGCATGGAAGCCGCGGGCGATGGCGGCGGCCGCGCCGATCGGATCGGCATGGTCGAGGCCGGCATAGGCGGCGGCGATGGCGACTTCCGCGATCAGCGGCGCATGGAGCGCGTCGCCGAAATCGATGAGGCCCGAAACGCGATCCGGATCGGCCGCGTCGACCAGCACGTTCCAGTCATTGGCGTCGTTGTGGATGACGGCGGCGCGCAGGGTCGCAAGGCGCGGCTCGATCGCGGAAAAGCGGGCGAGGAACCGTTCGAGCAGCGCGCGGTCCTCGCAAGCCGTGACATGATGCAGCCGGTCGGCCGAGCGGCCGGCCTTGCGGATATCCCAGTCGAGGTCGCGCAGTGCGCCGGGATGCATGAAGCCCTTCAGGGCGGCATCGAACCGGCCGAGCATCCGGCCGAGGGAGACGAGCGCGGCATCGCTGCGCTGCGTTTCGGCAAGGGGCTGCCCGTGCACCCAGCTGACGAGGCGGACGCGGTGGCTGGCGCCGCCCGGGCTGGTGACGCGGGCAAGGCTGGCACCGGCAAGCGTCGGGCGGATATGCGGCACCGGCAGATCGCCGGCATGGGCATCGACATGGGCGAGCAGCGCGGTCTGGAAATCGCTCTCGACCTCCGGCTCGGCGGCGTTGACGAGCTTCAGGATGAAGATCCCCTCGGGCGTTTCCACCTTGAAATTCTGGTCGCGTTCGCTGGCGAGCGGCGAAAGCGTGCCGGTCAGGCCGTAATGCTCGCGAAGGAGGGCGGCGGCGGCTTCGGTGGAGAAGTCCGGGGTCGTCTTCAGCATGTCGTTCATGGCAATCCTCGTTTCGCCGTGGAGATTTGCACGGACGCCGGATCGCCGCATCCGGCATTATGCCGGTTGTGCCTGCACTTTGTTTGTAATAACCGTCATCTTGTCGGTGTCATTTCAGGGAGAGAGCGGTGCAGGATACGGACGCCATAGACCGGACGATCCTCAGCATTCTTTCGCGCGAGGCCCGCATTCCCATGAAGACGCTCGCCGGGCGGGTCGGCCTTTCGCGCAGCGCGACGACGGAGCGGGTGACGCGGCTCGAAAAGGCCGGCATCATCCGCGGCTACCGGGCCGATATCGGCCAGCTTGACGACGGGCAGATCCAGGCTTTCCTGCTCGTGACCCTGAAGCGCACGCCCTCGATCGGCGTGCTCGACCGGCTTGCCGGCTTCGCCTCGGTCCGCAAGGTCTCCTCCGTCAGCGGCCAGCTAGACCTCGTGGTGGAAGTCGAGGTTGGATCGATCAACGCGCTGAACGAACTGCGCAACGAGGTCTCGACCATGGAAAACGTCGAGGACCTCACCACCTCCATCGTGCTGCGGCGCGATATCGAGCGGAGCTGAATAATGCCTAAGCATCGCCGTATTTCCGAACGAAAAACCGCTTCGCACTTTTGCTGGAAATACTCTAGCGGCTGATCCGCTCGAGCACCCGGTCCAGCGCCTTCGTGAGCGCGCTGGTGCCGCCTTTGTGGTCGAAATCGTGGAAGACCTGCTCGTTGAGACCGCCCTTGGTGGCGTATTCGCGGCTCATCTCCATGAAATCGACGTGCCGGCTGCCGTGGAGCGCGGTTTCGGAAAGGCCCGCGAAGAGCGGCGCGAGATAGGCGCGGCCCTTTTCCTCCGGCAGGCCTTTTTCCGCGAGCCATTCCGTCGTGCGGTGCATGATGCCGAAATAGGTGGCCATCAGGGCACTGGCCGCGGCGAGGAGGTCGTATTCCGCCTTCGTCTCGCATTCGACGGCATTGCCGAGCACGTTGAAGACGGCCGCCGTGCCTGCATCCGGCGGATAGACGGCTGTGACACCCTTGCGCCGGGCGACGAAGGGCAGAGGGATCGCCTGGGTGAGGTCGACATCCGCGCCGATCCAGTCGAGGAGCGTCTCCCTACTGGTCGCCGCGACGACGCTGATTACCTTCTGCCCGTCGCGGAAGCGCAGGGGTCGGACGACCTCTTCGGCGATCTGCGGGCGGATCGCCAGAACGACCGTATCGCAGCCGTCGACGATGGTCTGGTTGTCGTCCGAAACCAGAACTTCGGCGAAATCGGCGGCGAGCCTTGCCGAGACATCCGCGCTTCGGAAGGAGACCATGACGTGGGGCACGGCGGCGGGATGGGCGAGAAGCCCGCGCACCATCGCGTCGGTAATGGCGCCTGTTCCGATGAAGCCGATTTTCCGGGGTAGGGACATGGATGTTCCGTCATGCTGAAGGGCTGAACGATCATTCGTGCGGAAGCATTGCCATGCCCGGTGCCGGAAGAAAACCTGCGGGGTTCAGCAAAGCGGCCCGGATCGGGCGCAGCCTTCCAGGAAATCCGCCGTCGGGACCAGATCGAGCTGTACGGAAAACCGCTCTCCCAGCACGGTCAGCGCGGCGTCGTGGGTCTCGTCCGCGCTGCCGCAGATCGCGTCTTCCAGGAGGACGGTGCGGTATCCGAGGTCGAGGGCGCCCAGCACCGTCGCCAGCACGCAGACATCGGTTTCGCCACCGGAGATCGCAAGCGCCGTCACGCCGTCGCTGCGCAGGGCCGCATGCAAGCGGCCATCCAGCCACGGCGAATAGCCCTGTTTGTCGAACTGCCTTGCCGGCGGGATGAAGCGCCGGAGTTCGGGCAGGATATCGAGAAGCTCCGGGGAAAGCGCGCTCCGCGTCATCATCGGCCATTTCCTGTAATAGTCGCGCCAGGCGCCGCATGCGTCTTCGGCCGTCTCCGGCGGCATGAAGCGGGTGAAGATCGTTCGCTCGCTGTGCCGCCCGGAGACTTCGACGACCTCGTCCTTCACCCTCTCCATCCATGGGACGTGCCACGGCGTATCCTCGGTGAACATGCGCTGCATGTCGACGCAGAGGTGGCGCCAGTTGGAGTGGCAGAAACGTGACGCATCCCAGGCGGTCAATGGAGCCTCCTCAGACGGCTAGTCGCCCGTCTGCGAATGCGGCGCGGCGACGGGCTTCGATTCCGGCGACCCGCGATAGCGCAGGAAGATCGACAGGATGACGATGGCGGCGGTCGACAGGAACTCGGACTGCCAGTTCTGGAAGGATTCGAACCAGAACTGTGCGCTGCCGAGATGCTGGAGGAGGCCGGGCGCCGCCCTCCCGTGCAGCGCCGCCTCGGTCGCCTGCGCGGCGGCGCTGTATCGCATGTGCAGGACGAAGCTGAACAGGAAGAGCCCGAGGAGGACGATGCCGAGCGAATAGGAATAGAGCGTGCGCGCAATGCCGCCGAGCCGGACGGGCAGCGGCGCGTTCCGGTCGCCGCGGTGGCATGCGGGCTCCTCGTCCTGCGGCTCGGTCTTCCCGTCCGGATCGCGCGATTCCGCCGAGCCGCGCTGGAAGAGAAAGGCGGTCAGCACGACATAGGCCGACATTTGCAGGAATTCGCTTTCCCAGTTCTCGAAGACGGCGGACAGGAAATGCCCGCTGACGAGATAGGCGGCAATCCCGACCGCTGGCCGCTGATGCTGCGCCAGTTCCTCGTTATAGACGGAGAGCCCGGTGAACAGCATGCCCGCCAATGTCGCAACGGTGGCCACGGCCAGGACGATGGTCAGGCTATTGTCTCTCAACCACTTCACGCTGCACTCCGCCGGCTCTTGCATATTTCTCCGGTAGAACCGGCAGCAGCGAACAATGTTCCTTCGCAAGGCGGCCGCTCAAGGAGCAGGAAGGCCCCGGAACGATAGCTCCCGGGCCTTCCATCATGCTTGGCAGGCGGTGAGAGATTTAGCCGTCTTCCTTGGCGAGCCAGGCCTTGATCTGATCGGGATGGCCGGCGATGTACTTGTCGACGGCCTTCTCATAGGAGGTTTCCTGCGCGTCGAACATCGCGGCTTCCAGATCGCCGATCGGCAGCTTCATGCGCGAGAGGAAGGCCGCGACCTCGGGATTGTCCTTCTGGAAATCCTTGCGGGCGAGGACGTCCACATGCTCGGCCTTGCCGAGCGCGCCCTTCGGATCGTCGATATAGCGCAGCTCGTATTTGCCGAACATCCAGTGCGGGCTCCAGGAGGTGGCGACGAACCACTCCTCCTTGCGGAACGCCCGGTCGACCGTCGTCAGCATGCCGGCCTCGCTGGAGATCTGCAGCTTGTAGCCGTCGAGCCCGTAATCCTTGACGGCCTGTTCGGAGAGGCGCGTGAGACCCGCGCCCGGATCGATGCCCTCGACGCGGCCCTTGAGCTTGTCCTTCACGCCGTCCTTCTTCAGGTCCTCGATGGAGGCGATGGCGTCCTCGGGGATGTATTTGGGAACGACCCAGCCGAGCTTCGCCCCGTCATAGACGGTGCCGAGCGTCGTCACCTTGTCCTTCACCCTGGCGAAATAGTCGGCGTGGGTTTCCGGCAGCCAGGCCATCATCATGGCATCGAGGTCGCCGCGCGCGACGCCCTGGTAGAGCGGGGCGACATCGGTCTGCACGAGTTCGACCTCCTGGCCGAGCTCGTCCTTGATGAGCTTGGCGGCGAGCTTGGTCACGAATTCGGCGTCGGACCAGGCGGCCCAGCCGATCTTCACCGGCGCCTTGTCCGCGGCCAGCGCGGTGCCGAAGGTAGCGACGGCGATGCCGGCCGCAAGGCTCATGGTTGCGAGTGTCTTGAACATGGTTGCTCCTTTTTTGAAGGTTCGCATTCGGCGGCACTGAGGCCGCCATCTTCAGGCGGTCGCGGTGGTGCCCACCGGCTGCGGCGCCTGACGACGGAAGAGGGCGCGCCAGAGGCCGGCGCGTTCCTTTCCGAGGCTCTGGGTGATCCGGTCGAGGATCACCGCGAGGATGACGACGGCGATGCCGCCCTCGAAGCCGGTGCCGACATCGAGGCGCTGGATGCCCGTCAGCACCGTGTTGCCGATGCCGCCCGCGCCGATCATCGAGGCGATCACCACCATGGAAAGCGACAGCATGATCGTCTGGTTGATGCCGGCCATGATGGAGGGCAGGGCATTGGGAAGCTGTACCTTGAACAGCAGCTGCGCGGCGGTGCAGCCGAAGGCGTTGCCGGCCTCGATGAACTCCACATGCACCTGGCGGATGCCGAGATTGGTGAGGCGCACGACCGGCGGCATCGAGAAGATGACCGTCGCGATGGTGCCGGGCACGGCGCCGAGGCCGAAGAACATCGCCGCCGGAATGAGATAGACGAAGGCGGGCATGGTCTGCATGAGGTCGAGCACGGGGCGCACGACGGCGGCGGTCCGGTCGCTGCGCGCCATGGCGATGCCCAGCGGCAGGCCGATCAGCATGGCGACGAGCGTCGAGGCGAGAACGAGCGACAGAGTCTCCATCATCGCGGACCACAGGCCCATATGGTCGACCAGCCAGAGCGAAAGGGCGGTGAAGACGGCAAAGCCGACGCCGACACGCCAGAGCGATAGCAGCACGAAGACGGCAAGGCCGATGAGCATGGGCGTCGCCATGAGCGTCGTCTGGATGCTGTTCGTCACCGCGCCGATGGCGGCGGCGATGAGGTCGAGCAGCGGGGCGAAATTGTCGAGGATGTAGTTGACGGCGCTGTCGACGCCGTCACCGATATCGAAAGTCATGGGATTATCTCCGAAGGGCTGGATCAGGCGGTGCGATCGAGCGTTTCGAGAAGCGCGGATTTGCTGATGGAGCCGAGATAGCGGTTCGCCTCGTCGACGACCGGCACGGGGAAGGCACTGGCGGCGACCTTGCCGAGGACGTTGGAGATGCTCTCGGACGCCGGGATCGGCTCGATATCCGGCAGGAAGGCGCGGCGGTAGGGATCGCTCGCGCCGTCGCGGGCGGTCTCGATCAGCGAATTGCGGCTGACCATGCCGTGATAGGTCTTGTCGCGGCCGAGGATGATGGCGACGTCCCGGTCGTAGTGCTCCATGCGCTCCAGCGCCGCGGCGGCGGAGACACCCTGGCGCTCGATGATCGTCACCTGCGTCTTGCGGGCGACGTCGCCGGCGCGGAAGACCTGAGAGACGTCGACATTGCGGAAGAAGGAGCGGACATAGTCGTTGGCCGGCTTCAGCACGATCTCGTCCGGCGTGCCGACCTGCACCACCTCGCCGTTCTGCATGATGCAGATGCGGTCGCCGATGCGCATGGCCTCGTCGAGGTCGTGGCTGACAAAGACGATGGTGCGGCTGTGTTCGGCCTGGAGGCGCACCAGTTCGTCCTGCATTTCCGTGCGGATGAGCGGGTCGAGCGCGGAGAAGGCCTCGTCCATCAGCAGCACGGAGGGCTCGGCGGCGAGCGCACGGGCAAGGCCGACGCGCTGTTTCATGCCGCCGGAAAGCTGGTCGGGGCGACTGTCGTCGTAACCATCGAGGCCGACGGCGTGGAGCGCGGCGCGGGCGCGCTGCTTGCGCTCGGCCTCGCCGACGCCGGCGACTTCCAGCCCGAAGGCGGCATTGTCGATGACGGTGCGATTGGGCAGGAGCGCGAAGGACTGGAAGACCATGCTGATGTCGCGGCGGCGCAGTGCGATCAGTTCGCTACGCGGCATGCGCGCCACGTCGCGGCCCTCGATCTCGATCGATCCGGATGTGGGCTCGATCAGCCGGTTGATGAGGCGCAGCATGGTGGATTTGCCGGAGCCCGAAAGCCCCATGATGACGAAGATCTCGCCGGCGCGGATGTCGAAGGTCGCGTTGTTGACGCCGATGGTGCAGCCGGTCGCCGCATGAATCTCGGCCTTGGACCTGCCGGCCTCCAGAAGCTCGAGCGCCTTTTCCGGCCGTTCGCCGAAAACCTTGAAAACATTCCTGATGCTGATCTTCACCGGCCGGTCGTTCGCCGCAAGATCGCTCTCAGTTATAAAAGCCATATTGTACTGGGCCCGGCTCCGGAAGCAGGGCGCTCTCCTTTGTCTGTTGTGAGCTGATGACGCTATCAGCGGGATGGAAGGACGCGCAGGCCGAAGGGCTTCGCAAAAGCGATAGAGCGTCGCAATTTGGACATTCTATGACACATGGATGCCGCAATGTCCATAGTTGAAGAAAAAAATTCCATTTTTGTCTCTCGTTACCATTGAAAATGGAATGGTTTCGCGAGCTTTCGCCGAGGCCTCAATCTGCTCTGCTATCCCTCGCAACCCGACATGTCACGCCCGATTGAATGGACGGCGCCCGAGGGCGCGGTGTAGTCTCGCGCCACTCTCTTCGAAGGGCACGGCATGACCAGGGACAGTGGCGGCATCGCGGTTAAGGCAGGGTCAGGCCGGGTGCGTGACGGTGTGGAGGAAAGGCCGCTGCGGCAATATCTCGCCACCATGGCCGCCGCCTTTCGCGGCTCGCCGCTCAGGCGGACGCTGGTCCTGCTCGCCTCGGGCATCTTCGCGGTCATCCTTGCCACGGCCTATGGCCAGATCGTTCTCAACGGCTGGAACAGGCCGTTCTACGACGCGCTGCAGCAGCGCAACATGCAGGCCTTCTTCGCGCAGCTCCTCGTCTTCTTCGAGATCGCAGGCGCGTTGCTCGTTCTCAACGTCGCGCAGCAATGGCTCAACCAGATGCTGCACCTGCGGCTCAGGGAGGCGTTGACCCGCGACATGATCGACGAATGGCTCCGGCCGGGCCGCGCATTCTGCGTCGCCCGAAGGGGGCAGATCGGCGTCAACCCCGACCAGCGGCTGCACGAGGACGCCCATCGCCTGTGTGATCTTTCCGTCGATCTCGGCGTCGGGTTGCTGCAGGCCGGCGTGCTGCTCGCGAGCTTCGTCGGCGTGCTCTGGGCGCTGTCCTCGGGCTTCGTCTTCCATCTGTGGGGCGCCGCCTTCCAGATTCCCGGCTACATGGTCTGGGCGGCGGTCATCTATTCGGGAACGGCATCCTGGCTCAGCTGGATGGTCGGCCGCCCGCTGATCGCGCTGAACGGCGACCGCTATGCGCGCGAGGCGGACCTGCGCTATTCCCTCGTGCGGGTCAACGAGCAGATCGAGGCGATATCGGTCGCATCTGGCGAGGCGGACGAGGCGCGGCGGCTGCAGCGCGATCTCGGGGCCGTGATCCTCGCCACCCGCCGCATCGTTTCCGCGACGATCCGGCTCGGTTGGGTCACCTCGGGCTATGGCTGGGTGACGATCGTCGCGCCCATCATCATCGCCGCGCCGGTCTATTTCGGCGGAGACATGACGTTCGGCGGGCTGATGATGGCCGTCGGCGCGTTCAACCAGTTCCATGCCTCGCTGCGGTGGTTCGTCGACAATATCGGTTCCATCGCCGACTGGCGCGCAACGCTGCGGCGTGTCGCGGCATTCCGGCTTGCCCTTCTCGAAGCCGACACGGCCGACGGGGCGGACGACCGCATCGCCTTCACCCGCTCGCCGGAGCCCGCCATTGTCATCGACGGGCTGGAAATGGACGTGCCGGGCGGAAAGATTCGGCTCTCCGAGCCGCATGTGACGGTCCGCCCCGGCGACCGCCTGCTCGTCACCGGCACGCTGGGCGCCGGCAAGACGCTCCTGACGCACACGCTTGCCGGCCTCTGGCTCTGGGGCAGGGGCAGCATTCAACTGCCGCGCGATGCCGGCCTCGCCGTGGTGGTGCGCGATCCGTACATGCCGCTCGGCACGCTCCGGGCGGCGCTGTGCTATCCGCGCGACGTCGATGCCTGCCGGAATGAGGATATCCTCAAGGCGCTGAAACGGGCCGGGCTGGAACGCCTTTCATCCCTGCTCGACCGCAATGCGCGCTGGGAGCATGAACTCGGAAACGACGAGCGGCGGATGCTGAGTGTCGTCCAGCTCATGCTCCACCGCCCGGACTGGATCGTCATCGACGATATCGGCGACCTTGCCACCGGTGGCAACGGCGAGAGGATCGCTGCCATATTCCGGGAGGAGCTCGCGGGGTCGGCGATCATCGCGATGGGAACGGAAGGGATGCAAGGCGACCTCTTCGAGCGCACCATTCGCCTCGTGCGCGCACGTCACCGTACCCGACGACGTTTCATGCAAGGCCTCCTCCGGGGAAACCCCGCGCAACCCGGTCGACGTCGCGCCGGTAGGCCTGCGCCGCCAGCATGATCGCCCCGGACTGGGCGGGATAGGTGTGGACCACCTTGGCAAGCGCCTCCATGCCGATGCCGGTGCTCATGATGACGGCCATTTCGTTGATCAGTTCGCTGGCCCTCGAGGCGACGATGGTCGCGCCGAGAATGCGGTCGCTGCCTTCCGCGATGTGGATCTTGACGAAGCCGGTCTCCTGCCCGTCCGTGATCGCGCGGTCCACGTCGCTCAGCATCACCGTATAGCTCTTGATCGGGATGGACTGCACGCGGGCTTCCCAGACCTGCAGGCCGATATGGGCGATCTCCGGGTCGCAGAAGGTGCACCAGGGAATGACCGAAGCGTCATGCCGCAGCCGGCCTTGCGACAGCGCGTTCTCCACCGCCATCCGCGCCGAGGATTGCGCCGCATTGGTGAATTTCAGCGACAGGCAGACATCGCCTGCGGCATAGATATCGGGATTGCTGCTGCACATGAATTCATCGACCTTGATGCCACGCAGGGGGCTGAATGCCACGCCGGCGACATCGAGATCGAGCTCATCGACATTGGGCAGCCGGCCGGTGCAGACGAGGATCTCGTCGGCGGCGATCTCGCCCTTCATCTCGTTGTTGAGCGTTTCCAGCACCTTGACGTCGCCATCGCGCCGCGCGCCGACGACGGCGGTGTTCAGGCGGATCTCCATGCCGTCGCGCGCCATGGACCAGGAGAGGATCTCCGCCGCGTCGCGCTCCTCGCGCGGCAGGAATTTCGGATCGTTCTGCACGATGGTCACATGCGCCCCCAGCCGGCAGAAGGCCTGCGCCAGCTCGCAGCCGAGCGGCCCCCCGCCGACGACCGCAAGGCGCTGCGGCAGCGCCGTCATGTCGAAGATCGTCGAGCTCGTGCGGTAGCCGGTCTCGCCAAGGCCCGGAATATCCGGGATTCGCGGCCGCGCGCCCGTGGCGACAAGCGCCTTGCGGAAGCGCAGGCGCGTATCATCGACGAGCAGCGTATCGGCGCTCGTGAACCGGGCGGCGCCGAAGAAGATGTCGATGCCGAGGGCCGCGAGGTAATGGGCGGAATGATAGACCGCGACGCGCGTGCGAATACTGCGCATGCGCGCCATCGCATCGCCGAAGTCGAGGGCGGATTCGACCGGCATGGGCGCGCCGAATTCGTCGGCATCGTGCATGGTGCCGTATACCTGCGCGGTACGGATGATCGCCTTCGACGGCACGGACCCCGCATTGAGCGAATTGCCGCCAAGATGCGCGCGCTCGACGAGCGCGACCGAAAAGCCGCGCCGCGCAGCCCATTCGGCTGTCGAAAGCCCCGCCGGTCCCGCGCCGACGACCACGAGATCGTAGATGCCTCTCGCCTCCGGATCGCGCCAGTCCTGCGGCCGCACCCGCCGAAGATAGGGGGCCTCGTCTGCGGGCCTTTTCCGTGGTGCCGTGCGCTGCATGTCTATAACCATCCGCCTTCGAAGCTCGCATGCGCAAGACCGTCGCGCACATATCCGCAGCCCCGGAAAATCTCCCAGATCAGGCCGCTGCGGTGATTTTCGATCATCATGGTGAGAAGGCCCTGGTCGAGACCGTACCAGCCCTCGGAAAGCCAGCCGCCCGAAGCGGGCAGCAGCGTCGGGTTGAAGCCGCTGGAAAACCGGTTGCCAGGGCAGACCTGCGGATAGTTCTCGAGGAGATGGCGCGTGCTCGAAAGCGCCGCATCGGGCGTGAAAGGCAGCGTTGCGAGCATCGCCCAGGGGGAGATCGTGCCGTCGTCGGGGCCATAGGGCACGCCGCGCGACATGTAGCCGAAGAACCGGCGGTCCCGGCCTTTCTGGCGTATCGCCGCAACAGAGGGGCCGTCGCCGGCCGTCACGCCCCAGAAGTCGCGACAATAGCCTTCGAATTCGTAAGGATTGCGCTCCCCGTATTCGCGGTGGATGGCGATCGCGCTTTTCGTGTTCTCGAAATAGTCGCTGTTCTTCTCGCGCATGAAGGCGTCGCGAATGCCGCGGAAGTCGATCCATGCATGCGAGAACAGATGCGTGAAGAGGGGCCCGGAATAGAGGACGTCATGACCGAGGAGGTTTTCCCACTGATAGGTCAGGCTCCAGGTGTCGTAGCAGCTCGCCGTCAGCGGGAAGGTGGGCGATCCGAGACCGAGAATGTAGAGGATCGTCGCCTCGTTGTAGCCTTCCCAGCCATAATGGAGGAAGCCGCATTCGGGCTTCCAGCCCTGCGAGAGGCCCGAAGTGCCGTTCTGCGCCCAGTGCCAGTCCACGCGGCGATAGAGGACGTCGGCATGGTCGCGGATGTCGCTTTCCTCGTCGCCCCCGTCGAAGTAGCAGCCCGCCACGAGGATGCCGGCCATCAGGAGGGCGGTGTCGATCAGCGACAGCTCGCATTGCCAGACGCGCCTTCCGGTCTTCATGTCGAGGAAATGATAGTAGAAGCCGCGGTAGCCCGTGGCGTCGGGCGCCTTGCTTTGGGGGCTGGCGAGGAAGAATTTCAGCACCTTCAGCGTGCGACGCGCGGCCTCGGTGCGCGACAGCCAGCCGTTCCTGACGGCGATCGGATAGCAGGAGAGGGCGAAGCCGACGACGGCGATGCTGCAAGGCGATCCCGGGCGGGACGTATCGGCCACGAGCCCGGTTTCTTCGTCGGTATGGTCGATGAGATAGGAAAAGGCCGCCTGCTGAAGCCGGACAACCAGCGCCTCGTCGGAAAGTCGCCTCAAGCCGCTCATGGAGCCCGTCCTGCAAATGATAGACGCAGCCGGCATGCGGCTGTGGCACCCGCTCACCATATCAAGCGAACCCCCGAACGCAATCACCGGAGCGTGCTGATGCGTTCCCATTGATGTGATCGCAGCGCCGGCGCCAATGTGCTACAGCGCCTCAATTTACAAACGCCTGCGTGGTACACTTCATCGGAATCTGCCGTTCCTACCGGACGGGCGGCAAAGAGGCCAAGGCAGGCCGGAAGGATTTTGACGTCACCCATGGAAGCATTTCTCGGCCTTCTCGCTGCGATCATCGCCAATACGATGGCGATCCAGCCGAATCTCGCGCCCTTCGGCGTCGCCCAGGATGCGCGACCCTCGGCGCTGGGCTGCGAGCCCTTGGCGGAAGGGCCGGCGGATGCGACGGGCCAGTATATGTGCCCCAAGCTGCCCGGGGCGGATCCGATTTACGAGGAATATATCCTCGCGTTCGTCGATGGCGTCGGCGTCTGCAACCTGACCGCCGTCACGCCCTATCGTGCCGATGACGATGAAGGCCATCTCACCCGCCGGCTATTCGCCGAAGTCACGGCGCGGATGACGAAGGAACTCGGGGAGCCGGACGAGAAGGTCGACGTGGCCCATACGCCGGCCGCCGGCAGCGACCTTCTCCTCAAGCACACGATCATCGCCGAGGAGAGGCAGATCTTCAACCAGTGGAACCACCTGCAGCGGCGCTTCCGGAACCTGCAATCGGCCAGCGTCGTTCTTGCCGGCGACGAAGGTTATGGCCTCGCCGTCTACAGCACCTACCGTTTTGCCGGAAACGACGCGTGCATGCGCCGCATGGAAGAAACGACCGGCCTTTCGCCGGACCAGTAGAGGGCCGGCCTGCTCGGATTCTACTTCACGAATTCGCGATAGGTGTCGCCGCCGTCTGCCTTCGCGGCATAGAGCGCAAGGTCCGCCTTGGTGAAGAGGCTGGTCGGGGTCTCTGCTTCGGCAAAGGCGAAGCCGATGGAGGCGCTGACGCTGAAGACGTGGCCGGAACAGCTCATCGGCAGCTTGCCGGCATCGACCACCTGCCGCGCGGTGCGCTCAATCGCCTGCCGGCTGATGGAAGGGCCGAAGAGGACTGCGAATTCGTCGCCGCCGATGCGGGCGACCAGTTCGGCGTCCGCGCAGGTCGCGCGGAGCCGGCGGGTGAACTCGATGATGCACTCGTCGCCGAGGGCGTGGCCAAGTGTGTCGTTGATCTCCTTGAAGCCGTCCAGGTCGATGAGCATCAGCAAGCCGCCCGATCCGTCCGGCCCGCACATGTCGGCGAGCCGCACCTGGAACCGCGTGCGATTGGCAAGGCCGGTCATCACGTCGTGTTCGGCGAGGTGACGCATATGGTCGAGCATGGTCTTTTCGGCGGTGATGTCCTGCTTGATGCCGAAGAGCCGGACAGGCTCGCCGTCTCGACGCTCCACCGTCGCGGAAATCCGTATCCAGCGCCGGCCGAATTCCGGGCTCTCGATCTCCGCGTCCAGACCGAAGCCGTCCCCGTTCCGGATCGCCTCGCCACGGATTCTCTGCAGGCGGGCGAGCGAATCCTCGCTGTAGCTCCTCAGGATGTCGCCGCGCACCAGGCCGCGGTTCTGCGGCAGGCCGAAGAGATGGTAGGTGCCGCTGCTCCAGGTCAGCCGCTCGCCGGGCAGTTCGCATTGCCAGGTGCCCATCCCCGCGGCCATGGAGGCGCGTTCGAAGATGTCGGCGCCGGCAAGCGCCGCCTCGATCCGGCGGGTGAGGGCGGACTGGCGCTCGATCTGCCGGCGCAATTCCAGGATCGTCCGGCGGTCGAAGGGGCCGGCGAGCATGCGCCGCAGCCGTTCCAGCAGGCCGTAGAGCGCGGATTGCGGCGTCGCTTGGGTTTCGGCACTCGGTCGCGCGCTCGTTGCTGGATTTTCCATCTTCGTCACCGGCTGTGGCAAGGCCCCGTGCTACGACTCCTAACCGGAAATCCTTAATCCGAGGTGTGAGCGGCGGGGACCGGCGCAGCGGTGCAATGAATATTTATCTTCGGGTTCTGATGATTGGCGCAAGGGCTCCAGCATCAGGGACGCGATTGCTAGCCGAGCATGGAAACGGCCGCCGCCGCATCGCCGTCGATGATGAGGCCGTTGACAATTCCGCTGTGGAGGAGCGCTTTGGCGGCATGGGCCTTCTCCTGTCCCGCGATCAGGAGGATCACCGGCAGCGCCTTCAATTGTTCGAAGCCGAGGGCGATGGTCCGCTGGTTGAGGTCGTGATCCACCTGCCTGCCGTCCTCGTTGAAGAAAATGCCGTTCGTATCGCCGACCGCGCCGGCGGCGCGCAGGCTTTCGAGTTCAGCCTTGCTGATCATGCCCTGGGTTCGCAGAAGGGATTCTTCCGTCAGCTCCCCCGCGCTGATGATGCAGACCGAGGCCGTCTCGGCGATCTCCATCGCCTTGACGACGGATCGCTGCGAGAGAAGGACGCGCTTGTCCTCGATCGAGTCTGCGATGAACGGCACGGGCAGGAAGAAGCCCTGCGCCCCGGTGCGGCGGGCGAGGTTGTGGACCACCTCGAAGGGATTATAGGCATTGTTCGCGGTCAGCGATCCCATGACGGAGATGAAGCGGGCGTGCGGTGCGCGCACGCCGGCAAGATGCAGCGTCATCTGCTCGATCGTGCGTCCCCAGCCGGTTCCTATCGTGATCGTTTCGTTTTCTGCCAGAAGCGTCTTCAGATGGTTTGCCGCGGCGACGCCGACCGCCCGGAACGCGATCTGCTTTCGGATCTCGCTGTCTGCAGGCGAAGTCTCGTCAAAGCCGAAGGCCGGTGTCGAGATGCAGAAATCCAGCCCGAACCGGCGGGTGAGCATATCCTCGATCGGCAGCACGCCCACGCGCTGATGATCGATCGAAATGCTGACGAGGCCGCTTTCCCGCGCTTCCGAGAGCATCTTGTTGACCCGCGCGCGCGTCAGGCCCAGCCGGTTGGCCGTCATCTCCTGGTTGAGCCCGCCCACATAATAATACCAGGCGGCGCGGATCGTTAGTTCGTCGTCTTCAGGGGGCATGATTCTTCCTTCTGAGTACAAATGTAATTTAGTTTGACATTTGTCTCGATGCATATTCTACTCGTCTCATTCGCTTTGAACGCGAATGAGGGAACGGGTCAATCATCGATCCGTATTGGAGGAAATCACATGTCTGGAATGTGGAGGAAAGCGGCGCTTGCCGCCGCTGCAGGATTTCTGTTGTCTGCCGTCAGCGCCAGCGCGATGAATCTCGCCTGGGTGCATGCCAATGCCGCCGCGCAGTCGGAGCAGCGCGTCAAGGCCGGCTTCGACGCCTGGCTGAAGGAAACGGGCAAGGACTGGAACGTCAGCCTGCTCGACAGCGGCGGCTCGGGCGAGCGCACGGCCTCGAACCTTCAGGACGCGGCCTCGCGCGGCGTGGACGCCATCATCATCACCATGGCGGACCTGCGCGCATCCCGCGCGGCGCTCGACGCGGCGATCAAGGCCAATATCCCGATCATCACGGTCGATAGCGGCTATATTCCGGGCGTGCTCGTCGACATCACCACCAACAACTGGGCCATGTCGTCCGATGTCTCGCCCTATCTGCTGAATGAGCTCGGCGGCAAGGGCAACATCATCTTCCTGCGCATGGCCGAGCACCACGGCACCCGCAAGCGCGGCGATGTCATGGAGACGATCCTCAAGGAATATCCGGACGTGAAGGTGCTGGCCGAGCACAATATCGACTACACCGCCTTCTTCGAGGACACGACCTCGACCATGCAGGACTACGCTTCCCGCTTCGGCGAGGAGATCAACGCCGTCTGGGCCCCGTGGGACGAGCCGGCGCAGGCCGCCATCAACGTGCTCCAGGGCGCGGGCCTCAAGAACGTCAAGGTCATCGGCATCGACGGTCATCCGAACGCCGTCGCCGAGGTGTGCAAGCCGGACAGCCTGATGATCGCCACCGTCAGCCAGCCCTTCGAGAAGATGGGCGCACAGGCGGGCGAATGGATCGAGCAGATCGTCGAGAAGAAGGAAGACCCGGCAAAGGTCATCCCGTCGAAGACCGTCTACATGGACGCGCCTCTCGTCACCAAGCAGAACTGCAAGGACTTCCTCCCGAAGTGACCGCCCGGCCGGCCCGCTCTCGCGGCGGGCCGGCACCTCTTGCCCAACATGTTCCGTGGAGGGACGGATGTCCGTCAGCCTTTCCGACATCGTGATGCAATATCCCGGCACGCGGGCGCTCGACGCGGTCAGTGTCGACTTCCGTTTCGACGAGGTGCACGGCCTCATCGGCGAGAACGGGGCCGGCAAGACGACGCTTGTCAGCATTCTCGGCGGCTCGAAGCAGCCGACGGCCGGGCGGATCGCGGTCGACGGGACCGAGGTGGCGCTTGCCAGCCCGGGCGATGCGCTACGCAAGGGCATCGCCCATGTCTCGCAGGAAGGAAGCCTCGTGCCGGCTCTCAGCGCCGCGCAGAACATCCTGCTCGGCGATGAGCCGCGCATGGCGCTCGGTATCATCGACCGGCGCGCGCTGAAGCGCCGCGCCGCCGCGCTCATGGCGCAATGGTTCCCGGCGGTTTCGATCGATCTCGACGCACCGGTGGAAAGCCTGCCGATGGCCGACCAGAAGGTCATCGAGATCGTGCGGGCGCTGCGCAGCGACATCCGCCTTCTGATCCTCGACGAGCCGACGGCCACGCTGCCCTCGCGGGAGAAGGAGAGCCTCTGGGCCATCATCCGCTCGCTGCCGGCGCGGGGCATCGGCATCGTGCTCATCAGCCATTTCCTCTCGGAAGTGAAGGCGCTGAGCGACCGCATCACGGTCCTGCGCGACGGCCGGCACGTTGCCACCCGGCCGGTCGGCGAGACGACGGAAGCCGAGCTCGTCGACTACATGCTCCAGCGCTCGGGCGCCTCCGCGCCCGCCACCGTCGGAGAGGCCGATGCGCGCCAATTGGGCGAGACCGTCCTCGAGGCCACCGGCTGGCGCGCCGGCAATGTCGCTGTCGACCGCTTCGCCATCCGGGCGGGCGAGATCGTCGGGCTGATCGGGCTCACCGGCGCGGGGCATTTCGGCTTCGCCCGCTCGATCTATACCGGCGAGGGCGTCAGCGCCGAGACCGTGCTTTTCAAGGGAGAAAGGCCGGCGCGGATCGATGCCCGCAGCATGCAGAAGCGCGGCGTCGCCTTCATTCCCGACCAGCGCATGGAAAATTCCCTCATCGCCGACTGGGAGGTGCGGGAAAACCTCGCCATGGTTCATCCCGCCCATGCCGCGCTCGGCGGCCTCGGCGTCCTGTCGCCGGCGCGCGAAAGGCGCGAGGCGGCCTCCATCATGGCGCTGCTCAATGTCAAGGCGCATTCCAGCGCCCAGATGGTCAAGGACCTCAGCGGCGGCAACAAGCAGAAGGTTTCCATCGGCAAATGGCTCTACGGCGCGGATGCGCGCTACAGCCTGATGATCTTCGTCGAGCCGACCGAGGGCGTCGACATCGGCGCCAAGCGCGAGATCCACGCGCAGATCCGCCGGCTGGCGGCCCAGGGCGCAGCGGTCATCGTCACCTCCTCGGACCTCATGGAGATCGCCGAGATCGCCGACCGCGTCGTCCCCTTTGTCAGGGGACGGGCGGCGGGCGAGATCGCCCGGCCCGACTTTTCCGAGAACCGTTTCATTTCCGCCATGGCAGGAGTGCTTCCGTGAACGCCGCATCCCCCACCGCCGAAGCCCGGCAGGCTTCCTCCCGCCGTCCGCGCAAGGAGTGGCTGCTCCGCTACAGCACGCTCTTCGTGCTGGTCCTGCTCTTCCTCGGCTTCGCGCTGACCGTCGACCGTTTCCTGACGGCGACCAATCTTCTCAACATCGTGCAGCAGATATCGATGCTGACCATCGTCGGGGCGGGGCTGACCTTCGGCTTCGCCGCGCGCGAGATGGATCTTTCCGTCGGCTACATGGTGGGCCTCTCCGGCATTCTCGTGCCGCTGATGCTGATTTCCGGCGTGCCGCTGCCGCTGGCGCTCCTCGGCGGCGTCGGGGCGGGGCTGCTGGTCGGTGCCGTCAACGCCGCGCTGGTGACGCTCGTCGGCGTGCCCTCGCTCATTGCCACGCTCGCCACCGGCTCCATCCTCTACGGCGTCAACTTCCTGACGACGGGCGGGCGTGCCATCTACGGCGGTCTTCCCGACACCTATCTGTGGTTCGGCCAGGGCCAGCTGCTCGGTATCCCGGTGCTTGCCTATGCGATGGTCCTCTTCGTGGCGCTCGCCTGGTTCGTGATGGAGCGCACGATCTTCGGCCGCTACATCTACGCCGTCGGCGGCAATCTGAAGGCTGCCGAGCTGTCGGGCGTCAACGGCCGCTTCTACCGCGCCGCCGGGCTCATCGCGTGCAGCCTGTTCGCCGCAGTCGCCGGAGCGCTGCTCGCCGCGCGGCTCGGCTCCGGCCAGCCAAATGCGGGGGAGCGCTACCTGCTCGACGGCCTCGCTACGGTGTTCATCGGCATGACGATGTTCCGCCCGGGCACCGCGACGGTGGCCGGCACCTTCTTCGGCGCGCTGTTCATCGGGGTCATCAACAACGGCCTCAACCTCGTCGGCATGGACACCTACATCCAGAGCATCGTCAAGGGCCTCATCATCCTCGTCGCCGTGGCCATCGTGTCGCGGACCACCAAGCTCAAGCTGCTTTGAACCGGCTCAACCTCAACACCGCAAGCAACAGGGAGGGACGCGTGGGCGCTCCTGTCAATTCCAACCTTCTCGAACTCTACAGGACCATGCGGCGCATCCGCACCTTTGAAGAGCGGGTGGGCGAACTCTTCATCCGGGGCCAGTCGGCCGGTTCCATGCTGCATCTGTCGATCGGCGAGGAATCCAGCGCCGCGGGCGTCTCGGCCGCCATGCAGCCGCAGGATACCTTCACCACGCATCACCGCGGCCACGGCATCTTCCTTGCCCGCGGGGCGGACCCGAAGCGGATGATGGCCGAGATCGGCGGCAAGGAGACCGGCTATTGCCGGGGCAAGGGCGGCTCGATGCATATCGCCGACATGGCGCTCGGCCATCTCGGCGCCAACGCCATCGTCGGCGGCGGCATTCCGGCCGTGGTGGGCGCAGGGCTTTCGAGCAAGCATCTCAGGCAGGCCTCGGTCTCCATCGCCTTCTTCGGCGACGGCGCCATGCAGCAGGGCATCCTCTACGAGAGCATGAACATGGCCGCGCTCTGGGACCTGCCGGTGCTCTTCGTGTGCATCAACAACCAGTACGGCATGGGCACCCGCATCGACCAGGCCACGCGCAGCAGCCGCTTCGACGAGCGCGCCCGGGCCTTCGGCCTCAACGGCGCGGTCGTGAACGGCCTCGACGTCGAGGAAGTGGAGGCCGCTGCCCGCTGGCTGGTCGAGGATGCGCGCGCCGGAAAGCCGGGCTTCCTGTCCGTCGAGGTCTACCGCTTCTTCGGCCATGCCCGCATGGACAAGAGCCCTTATCGCAGCGAGGCGGAGGAGATCGAGGGACGCAAGAAGGACCCGGTGCTCTTCGCCCGCGAGAAGCTGGTCGCCAGCGGCCTCGAGACGGAGGCCGCGCTCGACGCGATGGACAAGGACATCGCGGCCGAAATGGACGCCACCATCGATTTTGCCATCGAATCCAAGGCGCCGCCGCTCACCTCCATGTTCCGCGACGTCTATGCCGTCGGGGAGCCGGAGCCGGAGCCCGTCAGCGTCCGGATCGACCGCGTACTTGCCAGGGATGACGCATGATGACCTCCACCACCTATAGAGACGCGCTGCGCAAGGCGCTGGACGACGCGATGCGCGAGGACGAGACGATCATCGTCATCGGAGAGGAGGTCGGCCGCTACGGCGGGGCCTATGGCGTCACCAAGGACCTGATCAAGACGCACGGGCCGCAACGGCTGATCGACACGCCGATTTCCGAGCCGGCGATCATCGGCGCGGCGGTGGGCGCGGCCATGACGGGCCTGCGCCCCGTCGCCGAGCTGATGTATATCGACTTCCTCGGCATGACCATGGACCAGCTCGCCAACCAGGCGGCCAAGATCCGCTACATGTTCGGCGGGCAGATCGGCGTTCCGATGGTGCTGCGCACGCAGGGCGGCACCGGCCGCTCGGCCGGCGCGCAGCATTCCCAGAGCCTGGAGGCCTGGATCATGCACACGCCGGGCCTGCGCCTCGTCATGCCGGCGACGGCGGCCGACGCCTACCATCTCCTGCGACAGAGCCTGACGAAGCCCGATCCGGTCGTCTTCATCGAGCACAAGGCGCTCTACACCCGCAAGGAAGAGGTCGACTTCGAGGCCGAGCCGCTCCCCTGGGGCAAGGCGGCCGTGCGTCGCACGGGCGACGATCTCGTCATCGTCACCTATTCCCGCCAGGTCTTCTACGCGCTGGAGGCGGCCGAGGCGCTGTCGAAGAAAGGCATGGAGGCGACCGTCATCGACCTTCGTACCCTCAATCCCCTCGATTTCGACACGGTGCGCGAACATGTCGAGCGCGTCGGCAAGGCCATGGTCGTCTCCGAAGGGGTAATGACGGCAGGCGTTGCGGCGGAGCTGGCCGCGCGCATCTCGGAGGAATGCTTCGATTTCCTGGAGCAGCCGGTGCTGCGTGTCGCGGGCGAGGACATTCCGGTTTCCGTCTCGCAGGACCTCGAGGCCGGCAGCGTGCCCTCCGCCCGCTCCATCGCCGATGCGGCGGAAAGAATGCTGTCATGACGGAACGCATCCTCAAGATGCCCCGCCTCGGCGAGACGATGGACGAGGGCAAGGTGGTGGGCTGGTTGATCGCGCCCGGCGACAGCTTCAAACGCGGTGATCCGATTATCGAGATCGAGACGGACAAGACGATCGCCGAGTTTCCGGCGCTCGGCGACGGCCGCCTGAACGAGATCCTCGTTTCCATCGGCGACGTGGTGGAGGTCGGCAAACCGCTCGCCCGTATCGAGATCGGCGCCGGCCCGGACTGGACGGCGGAGGAAGGGGCCGAGGCGGAGCCGGAGCCTGCATCCGGCGGCTGGACCGAGACGGACCTTGCCATGCCCCGGCTCGGCGAGACCATGGAAGAGGGCCGCATCGCCAAGTGGCTCAAGGCTCCCGGGGAGCGCTTCGCCCGGGGTGAGGCGATCATCGAGATCGAGACGGACAAGACGATTGCCGAATTCCCCGCCTTGCAGGAGGGGCGGCTGGTTTCCATCCTGCGCGGCGAGGGCGAGATGGTGACGGTGGGCGAGGCCATCGCGCGCATCGAGGCCCCGGTCGGCGCCATCGTGCCGCCTGCCGCGCCTGCGGTTGCCGTGGTTTCGCCGCAAACGGCTTTGCCTGCCACGCCGGCTCGCGTGGCGGCGCGCGGGGACGGGCGGGTAAGAGCGACGCCGCTGGCACGCCGGCTTGCCCGCCGGCACGGGCTGGATATCGCCGCCATCGGCGGAACGGGCCGGCGTGATCGTGTCGAGAAGGTCGATGTGCTTGCCGCCGCCGGCAATGTTCCGGCATCGGGAGACGTGCGCTTCGCTGCGCTCGGGCGCGGCAGGATGGCCTATTCGGACAGCGGCGCGGCGGCCGGCCGGCCGGTGCTCCTGCTGCACGGCTTTTCCGGCGACCGCACGACATGGGCCGCGATCGCCTCGGGCCTCAAGCGCGCCGGCCGCCGTGCCGTCGCGCCCGACCTGCCGGGACACGGCCTGACGGAGATCGCCGCCCGCGAGGCGAACGACCTTGCGCGGGACCTGCCGGAATTTCTCGACGCGCTCGGGCTTGCCGAGGTGGATGTCGTCGCCCATTCGCTCGGCGCCGTGGCCGCGCTCGGCCTTGCGGGAGCCACACCCGGACGGGTCGCCTCGCTCTCGCTGATCGCGCCCGCCGGCCTCGGCCTCGAGATCGACGCCGGCTTCGTGCACGGCATGGCGAAGGCGGATACGGCGGGCGAGGTCGTCCACCTGCTGCGACGCCTCTCGGTCAACGGCGTGGACCTTTCCGAGACGGCGCTCAAGGCACTGGCGGCGGACCTTTCGCGCGGCCGGCTCGTGGCGCTGGCCGATGCCATTGCCGGCACGTCCGGCCAGAAGGTCGACAGTCTCGCGGCCATCGCCGCCCTTGCGGGCAGGCTCCCCGTGCGGGTGCTCTTCGGTCTCGAGGACCGGATCATACCCTGGCGGCACATCTTGGCGCTGCCGCCGCGCGTTCCGGTCCATCTCCTGGCGCGCTCTGGCCACATGCCCCAGTGGGACCAGACCCGGGACGTACTCGATATCCTGACGGCTTAGGAGGAAAACCATGGCCGATACGACGGAAAGGCTGAAGGAAGCGCAGCGGCGCATCGGCGCGCTGGCGAAGGCCAGCCCCGAGCTTTTCGGCGGCTTTGCCCGCGTCAGCAAGGTGGCGGGGAGCGCCGGGGCCTTCAGCGCCGCGCAGAAGGAGCTGATGGCCGTCGCCATCGCCGTCGCGAAGGGCTGCGAGGATTGCATCCTCTACCATGTCGACGCGGCGCTCCGGCACGGGGCGACGGAGGCGGAACTGATCGAGGCGCTGGAGGTGGCGATCGAGATGGGGGGCGGCCCTGCCGTCATGTATGGGGCGAAGGCCCTGGAGATCATGCGCGCTCTTCAATAGTTCGAAGAAGCGCGCGGGAGGAGAACGATGTCCTATTTCCTGACCGCGGACGGGGGCACCGAAAGCCTTCGCGCGCGGGTTTACGACCTGTCCGGTGCCTGCCTCGGCAGCGCGGCCGTGGCTTACGAGACGCGGTTTTCCGCAGGCGCGCGGGCGGAGCAGGACCCGGAGGACTGGTGGCGGGCCTTCGTCTCGGCCTCCGGCCAGGCCATCGCGGCGGCCGCGATCGATCCCGCCGCCATCGAGGCGATCACGCTGGCGACGACGAGCTGCACCGTCGTCGCGCTCGACCGCGAGGGCCGGGCGCTGCGGCCCGCCATCATCTGGATGGACGTGCGGGCCAGCGCGGAGGCCGAGGCGGTGCTGGCGACGGGCGATCCGGCGCTGATCTCCAACGGCGGCGGGCGCGGCCCCGTTTCGGCGGAGTGGATGATCCCCAAGGCGCTGTGGATCGCCCGCAACGAGCCGGAGGTCTTCGAGAAGGCCCACACGGTCTGCGAATACCAGGATTTCATGACCATGAGGCTCACCGGCGAGCGTGCCGCCAGCCTCAACAACGTGACGCTGCGCTGGCACTACCAGACCGACCGCGGCGGCTGGCCCGCGACGCTGGTGGAGACGCTCGGCCTCGGCGCGCTGCTCGAAAAGTGGCCGAAGCGCATCGTGCCGCCGGGCGGGGTGATCGCCAATCTTTCGGCGAAAGCGGCCAATGAGCTCGGCCTTTCGACCAGGGTGAAGGTGGTGCAGGGCGGGGCGGACGCGCTGATCGGCATGATCGGCCTCGGCGTCGCCCATCCCGGCCAGCTCGCGCTCATCACCGGCTCCTCGCACCTGCAATTCGGGGTGACGGAAGCGGCCGTCCACGCGCCCGGCATCTGGGGCACCTACCGCGACTGCGTCTATCCCGACCGCTACATCGTCGAGGGCGGGCAGACCTCCACGGGATCGATCATCGCCTGGCTCGGCCGGCTGATGAACGGCACCATGGATCTCGACGTGCTGAACCGCAAGGCGGCGGCGCTGGAGCCCGGCTGCGACGGACTTCTGGTACAGGATCATTTCCAGGGCAACCGCACGCCCTATACCGATCCGCTCTCGCGCGGCGCGATCGTCGGCCTCACGCTCGCCCATGAGCCGCACCATATCTTCCGGGCGATCATGGAGGGTATCGGCTTCGGCACGCGCGCCATTCTCGACGCCATGGCGGATGCCGGCTATCGCGGCACGGAAATCACCGTCGGCGGCGGGGCGGGAGCGTCCGACCTCTGGCTGCAGATCCATGCCGACACCGCCGGCCTGCCTGTCTGCGTGCCGGCCTCGCGCGATGCGCCCTCCGTCGGTTCGGCGGTCTTGGCCGCCCATGGCGCGGGCCGTTTCGCCAGCATCGACGAGGGCATCGCCGCGATGGTGCGCCCCGGCAAGCGCATCGAGCCGCGCGCAAGGGAAACGGCGCTCTACAACGATATCTACCAGCAATATCTCGCTCTCTATCCGGCGCTGAAGTCCGTTCGCGGACAGACGGGAAGGCGTGCATGAGCAACGCGGATTTCCGGCTGGACGGCAAACGCGCCGTCGTCACAGGCGCTGCGCGCGGGATCGGCCGGGCGATCGCCGAGCGTCTGGCAGCCGCAGGCGCCGAGGTATTCGTGGCCGACAGGGATGAAGCCGAAGGCGAGGTGACGGCAAAGGCCATCGCGGCGGCAGGCGGCAAGGCGCGCTTCGTCAAGCTCGACGTTACCGATCCGGCCATGATCGTGGAGGCGGTGGAGGCGATCTATCGGCAGCACGGCAGGGTCGACGTTCTCGTCAACAATGCCGGCATCGTTCGCAACGCGCCGGCGACCGAGATGAGCTTCGACGACTGGAAGGCGGTCATCGATATCGACCTCGGCGGCGTCTTCCACTGCGCGCAGGCCTTTGGCCGGCGCATGGTCGCTGCCGGCCGCGGCACGATGGTCAACGTCTCGTCCATGTGCGGCGAGATCGTCGTCCACCCCCAGCCGCAGGTCGCCTACAATGCCGCCAAGGCGGGCGTCAATCTTCTTACCAAGTCGCTTGCGGTCGAATGGGCGAAGGCCGGCGTGCGCGTCAATGCCGTTGCCCCCGGCTATGTCGGAACCGAGCTGACGCTGCGGGGCCGCAGCAATCCCGAATGGTTCGACACCTGGATGGACATGACCCCGATGGGGCGGCTCGGCGAGCCGCGGGAAATCGCCAATGCCGTCCTTTTCCTGGCTGCCGATGCATCCAGTTACATCACCGGAACGGTGCTGGCCATCGACGGTGGCTACACCGCCCGATAATTCACGGAGACCTCACATGACTGCTTCCAACCGTACAGTTCTCGTTACCGGCGCGAGCCGCGGCATCGGCGCGGCCATCGCCATCGGCCTTGCAAAGCGCGGTTACGACGTCGCCCTGAACGACATCGCACGCCAGAAGGACAGCCTTGCGCATGTCGCCGCCGAGATCGAGGCCCTCGGCCGTCGAGCCGTAATCGTCCTCGCTGATGTCAGCGACCGGCAAGCGGTCGAAGCCATGGCGAAAACCATCGCCGAGGCCTTTGGCCATATCGATGCCATCGTGAATAATGCCGGCATCCTGATCGCGGGCGACGTGGACGGCCTGAAGGAAGAGCATTGGGACAGTGTGATGGACGTGAATGCCAAGGGCACCTTCCTCGTCATCCAGTCGCTTTTGCCGATGATGAAGGCGCGCAAATACGGGCGCATCGTCAATATAGCCTCGATCGGCGGCAAGCACGGGGCGCCCTCGCAGGCGCATTACTCGGCTTCGAAGGCCGCCGTGATGGGCTTCACGCGCGTCCTGGCGCAGGAGGTCGGTATCGACGGCATCACGGCGAACTGCGTTTGCCCCGGTATCATCCTGACCGATATGGGCCGCGTCAATCTCGATGATCCGGCGGTGCGCAAGAGTTGGCAGGACAAGACCGCCATGCGCCGCATCGGCGATCCGGAAGATGTGGTCGGGGCGGTGGCGTTCTTTGCCTCCGACGACGCGGCATTCGTCACCGGCCAGACGCTGAACGTCGACGGCGGCATCGTTTTCAGTTGAAGCGGCGAGGGCGCGGAAGGAGCCGGGCGGCGAGGGCCTAGATCATATCCAGATCGGCGTAGCTGTCGTGTAGCGCACGGTCCGCGGGGCTGAAGCGGTCGGCGGCGAAATTGTGCTGGTGCCAATAGGGATAGATATAGGGCAGGCGGCTGACCCTGTGCAGCGTATCCAACTCGTCTTCCGAGAGCTTGAGGTGGACGGCCGCGATATTTTCCCGGAACTGGTCCTCGCTGAGGCCGCCGACCACGAGGCTCGATATGGCGGGGCGGGACAGCGTCCAGGCGAGAGAGGCCTGCGCGACGGTGACGCCGCGCGCGCAGGCAATGCCTTCCAGCGCATCGACGATGGTCCACAGGCGTTCGCGGTCGCGGATCGGCGGTTCGCTCCAGCCGGCGGCCTGGCGGGAATCGGCCGGCGTTCTGTCGCGGCCGAAGGCGCCTGAGAGCAGGCCGGCGGCAAGCGGACTCCAGACCATGACGCCGAGGCCCTGGTCGACGGAGATCGGCAGCAGCTCGTATTCGGCTTCGCGCGCTTCCAGCGTATAGTGGATCTGCTGGGTCACGAAGCGCGGCAGGTTCTTCGCCTCGGCGATGCCGAGCGCCTTCATGATGTGCCAGCCGGAATAGTTGGAACAGCCGATATAGCGGATCTTGCCTTGCTGGCGCAGCGTGTCGAGCGCCGAGAGCATTTCCTCGACCGGCGTCACGCCGTCCCATTCGTGCATGAAATAGATGTCGATATGGTCGGTGTTCAGCCGCCTGAGGCTCGCCTCGCATTCGCGGATGAGGTGGTAGCGCGAGGTGCCTTCGTCGTTCGGCCCGTCGCCGATGCGCATGCGGGCCTTGGAGGAGATCAGCACCTTGTCGCGCTTGTCGCCCAGCGCCTCGCCGAGGATTTCCTCCGAGCGGCCGAGCGAATACATGTTGGCTGTGTCGAAGAGATTGACGCCGCCGTCGATGCAGCAGTCGACGAGGCGGCGCGCTTCGGTCACGCCCTGGCTGGCCACGCGCGAAAACGCGCCGACCCCGCCGAAGGAGAAGGTGCCCATGGCGATGGCCGAAACCTTGAGGCCCGTGCGGCCGAGCGTCCTGTATTCCATGGTCTTCCTCCTCGGGTTTATTCCGCCGGCTGCCTTGCGGCTCGCCGCGGGCGCTCCTGCGTGGTCTTCGATACGCCGTGCTCGTGGCTGGCGCGCAGGACGAGCTCCGCGCCGACGAGGATCTTGACCGGCGGCTGCGGGTCGGCCGAGCCGATCAGGTCGTCGAGCACGGTTACGGCGAGATAGCCGATCTTGCGCTTCGAAACGTCGATGGTGGTCAGGCCCGGCTCCATGGTCGCGCTCTGCGGCAGGTTGTCGAAGCCGATGATCGAGACATCCTCGGGGATGGAGACGCCGTGCTCGCGCAGGGCCCGGATGAAGCCGTAGGCGATGATGTCGTTGGTGCAGAAATAGCATTCCGCAAGGTCGAGGCCGCCTGAAAGCAGCGTGCGCGTATCGTGATAGGCCCCGTCATAAGTCGATTCCACCGAGAGGATGTCGGCCTCGTTCACCGGCAGGCCGAGGCGCGCCATGTTCTTGAAGAAGGCCTCGCGGCGCAGGCGGAAGTTGGTCGTGTCGACATGGGAGGCGACGAAGCCGATGCGCTCGAAACCTTGCATGCGGAAGCGGGAGAGCACCTTGTAGACGGCGTCCTCGTTGTTCATGTCGACGAAATTGGCGTCGAGCACGTCGTAGAACGTGTCGATGAAGACGGTCGGCAGGCCGAGGCCCTGGATGAGCCTGATATCGGCCTCCGTCAGCTCGGTGCCGAGCGCGATGACGCCGGAGATCGGTGCGCCGGCCAGCGATTCCGCCACGGTGCTGATCGGCTGGCCCTCGAAGCTGACGACCTCCAGCGTGTAGTTGCGCCGCGTCGCCTCGGCGGACATGCCGTCGATATAGTCGGAGATGAAGACGCTGTGGTCGCGGTTGACGGTGTGGCCGTGCTTGGCGATCTTCAGGAAGCGCAGCGTCTCGCCCGGCTCCGCGCTGCTGCGCGTCGCGCGCGGCACGTAGTTGAGGCTTGCCACCGCCTCCAGCACGCGCGCCCGCGTCACGCCGGAAATCTCCCCCTTGCCGTTCAGCACGAGCGAGACCGTCGCGGGCGATACGCCCGCCGCTTCCGCGATATCCCTGATGGTCAGTTTTCCCGGTTTCTTCATGCGGCGACAGGCTGCCTTTATGCTGCGACTGCGAACAAGTTTACTAAACGATTTAGACAATATTTGCGAGGCTTAGGGCAATTCGGCGTGGATCGCAACCGACGAGCCGCGCAAACGGGGCTTGTCAGAGCAAATTTCCTTTGCTAGCGTTTTAGTAAAGCTGGATTTTGTTTAGTAAACAAATGGGAGGAGTCCATGCAGAAAACCGGCGGGCAGCTGGCGATGCTGGTTGTCATCAACGGCCTTTTGCTCGTGGCGGGCGCGCTGATCTCCGGCGGCTCGTTCCTTTCCGTTTTCAATCTCCAGTCCATGGCGAGCCAGGTGCCGGAAATCGGCCTTCTCGCCATCGGCGTCATGCTGGCCATGTGCGCCGGCAATGGCGGCATCGACCTCTCCGGCATCGCGCTCGCCAATCTCTCGGGCGTGCTCTCCGCCGTGATCGTCTCGTCCTTCCTGTCGGCGACGGAAAGCGGCACGGCCTTCAGCCTCGCCTTCATCGCGGGCGCGCTGCTCGTCGGCCTTGCCGGCGGCGTCATCAACGGCCTCCTGATCTCGCGGCTGAACATCACGCCCATCCTCTGCACGCTCGGCACGCAGATGGCCTTCATGGGGCTTGCGGTCGTGGTTTCCGGCGGCAAGGCCGTGACGGTCGGCAGCCCGGCGCTGCTCTCCAGCATCGGCAACGACATGGTCGCGGCGGTGCCGATCAGCTTCCTCGTCTTCGTGCTGGTCGCCGGCGTCATCGCCGCGCTGCTGAAGTTCACGCCCTATGGCCTCTGGCTGATGCTGATGGGCACCAATCCCAAGGCCGCCGTCTATGCGGGCTTCCCGCGGAACGGCGTGATCGTCGCCACCTATGCCATTTCCGGCACGCTGTCGGGCCTTGCCGGCGTCATCATCGCGGCGCGCAACGTCAATGTGAAGTTCGATTACGGCAGTTCCTACCTGCTGATCGCCATCCTGATCGCCGTGATGGCCGGCGTGAAGCCGGAGGGCGGCTATGGGCGCGTCGTCTGCGTCGTGCTCAGCGCCATCGCCCTCCAGCTCATGTCGAGCCTGCTCAATTTCGGCGGCCTTTCCAATTTCGTGCGGGATTTCGCCTGGGGCCTGCTGCTGCTCACGTTCCTGGCCGTCGGCCGCTACGACATCGCCGGCTTCCTGTCGCCGGGTCGCCGCTCGCAAACCCCTTCGGTGCCTGTCCCTCAAGCGCCGAAGTGAAACCGGAGGGAAAATTCGTGGAGGAAAATATGAAGTCGTTTTCGAAGAAGGTGCTGGCTGGAACCGCTGTTGCAGTCGTCGCGCTCGCAGGTTCCGTCGGCGTGCTGGCCGCCCAGGAGAAGCCGGTCATCGCCACCGTGGTCAAGATCAGCGGCATTCCGTGGTTCGACCGCATGAACACGGGCGTCGTCGCCTATCAGGAAGCCAATCCGGACGTCGTCGCCAGCCAGAGCGGCCCGGCAACGGCCGATTCGGCCCAGCAGTTGCAGATCGTCAACGACCTCGTCGCCAAGGGCGTCAACGCGCTCGCCGTCGTGCCGATGGATCCGGCCGTCCTTGAAGGTACCTTCCAGCGCGCCATGGAGCGCGGCATCGTGGTCGTGACACACGAGGCCGACAACCAGGTAAACACCAATGCCGACGTCGAAGCCTTCGACAATGCCGATTACGGCGCGGCCCTGAATGAGCGCCTGGCCGAATGCATGGGCAAGGAAGGCAAGTGGACGACCTTCGTCGGTTCGCTCGGCAGCCGCACGCATATGCAGTGGGTCGGCGCGGGCGAGGAGAACGCCAAGAAATATGCCGGCATGGAACTCGTCGATCCGAACAACGAATCCTTCGACGATGCCAACGGCACCTATGAGAAGGCCAAGGAAATCCTGCGCAAGCATCCGGATATCAAGGGCTTCCAGACCTCGGCCGGCAACGACGTCCTCGGCGTCGGCCGCGCCATCGACGAAGCGGGCCTGAGCGGCAAGGTCTGCCTCGTCGGCACCGGCCTGCCGAACCCGTCGGCCGACCTCCTCGAATCCGGCGCCATCACGGCGATCGGCTTCTGGGATCCGCAGAAGGCCGGCATGGCGATGAACGCCGTCGCCAAGCTGCTGCTGGAGAAGAAGGAAATCACCGACGGCATGGACCTCGGCGTCGAAGGTTACAACAAGGTGTCCGTCAAACCCGGCGCGGGCAAGGGTCTCCTGATCCTCGGCAACGGCATGGTTCTCGCCGACAAGGCGACCTACAAGGAACACCTGTTCTAAACTGGCAAACCGTCAGCCGGCCGGGAGGCTCGCCTTCCGGCCGGAACCGTCCGGCGTGACGACGCGCCGGTCAGCATGAGGACAATTTCCGTGGCGGCACAAGCACATACGGCGCAGCAATCGGCGGCGCTCCTTGAACTCAGGAACATCCAGAAGTGGTTCGGCGGCGTCCATGCCCTGCGCGGCATCGATCTGACGCTCCAGCCGGGCGAGGCCTATCACCTGCTGGGCGAGAACGGCTGCGGCAAGAGCACCGTCATCAAGATCATGTCGGGCGCCCATGCGCCGACCTCGGGCGAGATCGTGCTGGGCGGCGAGACCTTTGCCTCGCTGACACCGATCCAGTCGCTCGCCGCCGGCATCGAGACCGTCTACCAGGACCTGTCGCTGCTGCCGAACCTCACGGTGGCGGAGAACGTCGCGCTGAACGAGCAGCTGGTCAATGCCAATGGCCGCCTCGCGCGCCTCTTCGACCGCAAGCGGCTGAAGGAAACGGCCGAGCGGGCGCTTGCCGCCGCGGGCCTGCCGACCGACCGCGCCTTCCTCAACACCGTCGTTTCCGACCTGCCGCTCGCCTCGCGCCAGCTCGTCGCCATTGCGCGGGCCATCGCGACCCGCGCCAAGCTGGTCATCATGGACGAGCCGACGACATCGTTGACGCGCCGCGAGGTGGACAATCTCATCCGCGTCGTCGAGCGCCTGCGCTCCGAAAACGTTGCCGTACTCTTCGTCACGCACAAGCTGGACGAATGCTACCGCATCGGCGGCCATGCCGTCGTCTTCCGCGACGGCCAGTGCGTCGCCCAAGGGCCCATCGCGAACTACAGCAAGAAGGAGCTGGCCGAACTGATGACCGGTCGCTCCATCGACGCCCAGCGTTACCGTACCGGAAAGCCCTCCGGCGAAGAACTCCTCAAGGTCGACCGTCTCGTCGCCGATGGCGTGCAGGAGATGAGCTTCTCGCTGAGGAAGGGGGAAATCCTGGGCATCACCGGCCTTGCCGATTCCGGCCGCAACGAACTCGCCATGGCGCTGACGGGCGTCGCCCCCGCATCGGGCGGAACGCTCACGCTCGAGGGCGCGGCCATCGCCGTGCGCTCGCCCGCGGAGGCCATCGAGCGGGGCATCGGCTATGTGCCGGAGGACCGGCTGGCCGAAGGTCTCTTCCTCGACAAGTCGATCTTCGAGAACGAGATCGCGCTCATCGTCTCGCGCCTTGCCAATTCGCTGGGCGTCGTCGACCGGAAAGAGGGTCGCGGGATCGCGGCCCGGCTTTCCGAGGAGATGCGTCTCAACACGAAGAACCTCGACCTGCCGGTCGGTGCGCTTTCGGGTGGCAATCAGCAGCGCGTGCTGATCGGGCGCTGGCTCAGCATCGCGCCGAAATTGCTCGTGCTGCACGGACCGACCGTCGGCGTCGACGTCGGCTCCAAGGACACGATCTACCGCGTCATCCAGGCGCTCGCCGAAGCCGGCATGGGCCTCGTCATCGTCAGCGACGACCTGCCCGAGCTTCTGCAGAACGCCGACCGCATCCTCGTCATGAACAGCGGCCGGGTAGTCGCGGAGGTGGATGCGGAAGCGGCAACCGAAGACCAGCTTTACAAGGCCATGCTGACGACCATGACGGAGACTGTGCAATGAACGCTTCCCGGACCGATGAACTCCACGGCGCCGCCGGCCCGTCGCGTTCCTTCAGCTTCGGTGCGCTCGTTCGCCGCCGGCCGGAGACCATCACCTTCCTTCTGCTGGTCGCGATCTGCGTCAGTGTCGCCATCGTCAACCCGGCTTTCCTGCAACCCTCGACGCTCATCGATATCGGCCGCGCCAGCGTGGTCATGGGGCTCTTTGCCCTCGGTGTCTTCATCATCCTGGCGGCGGGCGGCATCGACGTGTCCTTCACGGCGATCGCGGCCTTCACCATGTATTCGATGACGGTGCTGGTGCAGAGCTACCTGCCGGGCCTTCCCATCGTCGTCGTCATCCTCATGGCGACCCTCGGCGGGGCGGCCCTCGGCATCGTCAACGGCCTGCTTGTCCATCACCTGAAGGTGCCGTCGCTGATCGTCACCATCGGCACGCAGTATCTCTTCCGCGGCGTTCTGCTCTCCTTCATCGGTACGGTCTGGATCATGTCGCTGCCGCCGCAGATGGGCGCTTTCGGCCGCATGCCGCTCGTCCAGTTCGAAGCCGCCAATGGCGCACTGATCACGCTGCCCTTCTACTTCCTCGTCCTGCCCGTCGCGGCGCTCGTGACCTGGTGGATCCTCAACCGCACCCTGATGGGCCGGGCCATCTTCGCCGTCGGCGGCAATGCCGATATCGCAAGCCGTCTCGGCTACAGCCTGCGCACCGTGCATGTCTTCGTGTTCGGCTATGCGGGGGCGCTCGCGGGCCTTGCCGGCATCATCCATGTCTGCGCCAACCGGCAGGCCAATCCCTTCGACCTCGTGGGCACCGAGATCAACGTCATCGCCGCCGTCGTGCTCGGCGGCGCGCGCATCACCGGCGGCACGGGCACGGTGCTCGGCACCCTTCTCGGTGTGCTGTTGATCGTCGTGCTCAACAGCGTGCTCGTCATGGTCGGCATTCCCAGCACCTGGCAGCGGCTCGTCGTCGGCAGCTTCATTCTGCTGGCCGCCGCCTTTTTCGTCACGCGCCAGCGCAAGAAATAACCCCCACTTCGGAGGAAACCCATGAAGAAGTTCCTGAACGACCCCGTCAACTTCGTCGACGAGATGCTGGAAGGCATCTACAAGGCGCATCCCGCCGTCACCTATACGGCCGGCGACCTGCGCTGCCTCGTGACGGCGAAGACCAAGCCCGGCAAGGTCGGCATCGCCACCGGCGGCGGCTCGGGCCACCTGCCGACCTTCCTCGGCTTCGTCGGCGACGGCATGCTGGACGGCGCGGCTGTCGGCGGCGTGTTCCAGTCGCCCAGCGCCGAGCAGATGTATCAGGTGACCAAACACATCGATCAGGGCGCCGGCGTCCTCTATATCTACGGCAACTATACCGGCGACATCATCAACTTCGACATGGCGGCCGAGCTTGCCGATCTCGACGGCATTGCGGTCAGGCAGGTCGTCGGCAACGACGACGTCGCGTCCTCCATCGTCGGCGAGGAGCACAAGCGTCGAGGCGTCGCGGGCATCTTCTTCATCTACAAGGCCGCTGGTGCGGCAGCGGCGGAAGGTCTTTCGCTCGATGAAGTCACCCGCCTTGCCGACAAGGCACGCCTTCGCACCCGCACCATGGGCGTCGCGCTTTCGAGCTGCGTCGTGCCGGAGATCGGCCACGCCACCTTCTCCATCGGCGAGGACGAGATGGAGATCGGCATGGGCATCCATGGCGAACCCGGCATCAGCCGCAAAAAGCTCGCGCCGGCCGATGCCGTCGTCGACGAGATGATGGACCGCATCTTCGCGGAGACCGACTACAAGGCGGGTGACAATGTCGCCGTGCTGGTGAATGGCCTCGGCGGCACGCCGCTGGAAGAGCTTTATATCCTCTTCCGCCGCGTTTCGCAGCTTCTCGAGGCGCGCAGCGTCGCCGCCAAGCATGTCTGGGTCGGCGAATTCGCCACCTCGATGGAGATGGCGGGCGCGTCGATCTCGATACTCCATCTCGACGACGAGCTGGACCGCCTCATGGCCGCTCCGGCCAACACGCCCTTCTTCCAGCACGTCGCGGGGTGATGCCATGACGCTTCAGACTTTGAACGCCGCCGATCTCATCGACCTCTTCAAGAGCTGGAAGGGCCTCTTTGCCGAACAGCGCGAATTCCTCATCGCGCTCGACGGCAAGGTGGGCGATAGCGATCTCGGCATCACCATGAGCAAGTCTTTCGCCGCTGCTGCCGAGGCGCTGGAGGCCGAGGGCGAGACGGCGGGCATCGCCAGGCTGCTGCGCACCGCCGGCGCCACCATGGCCCGCACCGCGCCCTCGACAATGGGCACGCTGACGGCGACCGGTTTCCTGCGCGCCAGCAAGGCGGTCGAGGGCAGGGACGCGCTCGGCACCGCCGACATGGCCGCCTTCTGGCGTGCCTACCGCGACGGCGTTGCGGAACGCGGCAAGGCCAAGGTCGGTGACAAGACCCTCCTCGACGTGCTCGACCCCATCGCGACGACGCTGGAGGCGCAGGCCGCCGCCGGCGCTTCGCTTTCCGACGCGCTGAAGGTGACGGCCGACGCGGCCGAACAGGCGCTGGAGGCCACCAAGTCCATGCTCGCGCAGCACGGCAAGGCGGCGGCGTTCCAGGAAAAGACGGTCGGCCTGCAGGATGCCGGCGCGACGGTCGGCGCTTTCCTGATCCGCCGGATGGCGGATTTTGTCGCGGGGGCATGAAGCAACCCCGCGACGCCAAGGCGTCGGATGATCGTCCTTCGCGGCGATGAAGCGGCGGGTCGCCTGAATTACCAGCCAGCGAAATCCGCAAGCAGGCTCTCGTCGACCTGCCCGGCGGCGACGTCGGCGAGGGCCTGGTCGAGAATGGCCACTCCCTTGTGGGCTTCGCTTTCCGTGAGGGTCAGCGGCGGCGTGAATTCGAGCACGTTCGAATGCACGCCGACATAATAGAGCACCAAGCCGAGCTGGAACGCGCGATAGACGGTCAGGGCCGTCTGCCGCGCGGCAGGTCCATGGCCGTCGACGAGTTCGACGCCGAGGGCAAGGCCGCGTCCTCTTACATTGCCGATGAGCGGATGGCGCGGGGCGAGCCTTTCCAGCGCCTCGCGCAGCACTTTCCCGCTTCGTGCCGCATTGGCGGCGAGGCCGTCGCGCTCAATGGTCCGCAGGACGGCAAGCGCGGCGGCGGCGCAGACCGGATTGCCATGCACGGTCTGGAGGGAGAAGGCAACAGCGTGGTTGAGCATCGCTTCGGGCCCCACCACGGCGGAAATCGGCAGGCCGCCGCCGAGGCCCTTGCCGAAGACGACGATGTCCGGCTCGATGCCGTCATGTTCGAAAGCGTTGAACCGGCCGCTGCGCCCGAGCCCCACCTTCACCTCGTCCGAGACGAGGAGGATGCCGTGCTTGCGGCAGAGTCCTTCCAGCGCCTTCAGGAAGCCGTCGGGCGGCACCAGCATGCCGCCGTCCGACTGGATCGGCTCGATGAAGAAGGCGGCCACGTCTGCCGGCGGCACCTCGGTCGCGAAAAGCCTTTCGATATGCGCGAGGGCCGCGTTCTTCGCCGCGTCCGGGCTGCCCGCGGCATAGCTGTTCGGATAGGGCACGAGCGTCAGGCCCGGTGATCGTGCGCCCTGCTGCGCCGGATGGCCGGAAACGGCCATGGAGCCGATGGTGCCGCCATGGTAGGCGCCCTCGAAAGCGATGATGCGTGACCGGCCGGTGGCGGCGACGACCATGCGGGCGACGGTCTCGTTGGCATCCGACCCGGAATGACCGAACCAGACCCGGCCGCGGGCGCGTTCCGGCACGAGCGAGAGCAGCTTTTCGGCGAGAAGGACACAGGCTTCGTTCGCGGCGGACAGATAGCTGGCACCCGCCTGGTCGGAAAGGGCGCGGTTCACCGCCTCGCGGACGGCCGGATGGGCGTGGCCGAGGCTCGCCGCGCCCCAGGACGCGGCGAAATCGAGAAGCTGCCGCCCATCGTCGCCCGTCACATAGGCGCCATTGCCGCCGACGATCGCCTGCGGGAAGAACCGCAAATGCGCCATTTTCGAGACGGACCGGCTTTCCCGTGCATAGAGACCGGACATGCAGCAACCCCGCTATTTGAAGAAGGTCAGAACCTCGTCGAGCTGGACGACATGGCAGTAGATCATGTTGATGATCTCCAGCTCCCGCCGGTGCAGTTCTTCCGTCGCCGCCGCGCCGCAATCGTCCACGACGACGACGCCGAAGCTTTCGTCGGCCAGGCTACGCACGGTCGAGGAGACGCACTGGTCGGTGAAGATGCCGCAGCAGATGACGTTCCTGATGCCCATATTGTGCAGAACGAGGCGCAGATTGGTGCCGGTCAGCGCGCTGTCCGTCGTCTTGGTGATGACGATCTCGTCGGAGCGTGGCTCGAGCTCCGGCACGACCTGGCCCTCCGGCAGATTCTTCGGCAGCAGCAGGTAGTTGAAGCCGGGCTTCTTCTGGCTCAGCGACCGGTCGCGCCCGTCCGGTTTCAGGCATGCGATGCGGGCGAAGATGACCTCCACCCTGCGCTTGCGGCATTCCTCGATGAGGCGGGCCGTGTTCGGGATCACGGTTTGGCGCATGCGATCGTAGAAGGGCTGCCAGCGGGCGGTTTCCTCGGGCGTCTCCTTCGGATCGAGATAGGTGTTCTGGATATCGATGACCAGCAACGCCGTCGTTTCCGGGTCGAGCACGATGTCGTCCGGTGCTTCGGCGTTGGCGTAGTAGAAGGAGCGATAGGCGGTCTTCCAGTTCATGGTGCGGCAATCTCCTTCTTGCGGCGCAGGCGGGTGAGGATGTGGCCGATCTCCCGGTTCGGGAAAAGGCCACCCGGCTTGACGATCATCACGGCGATCATGGCGAGCGCCAGCACGATCTCGGTAAGGCCGACGACCTGGCCGGCGCCGGTCGCCGAGGCGTTCAGTGCGCCTTCGGCGCCGCGCAGGCCCTCATAGGCGAAGGTGACGAGAATGGTGCCGGCCACCGCGCCCGTCACCGTGTTCGCTCCGCCGATCACCAGCATGGTAATGATGAGGAAGGTCTCCTTCAGATAGAAGGCTTTCGGTGCGAAAGAGGTGATGAAATGGCCCCACAGCGCCCCGCCGATGCCGGCGATGAAGGCGGCGAGGATGAAGGCCCGCCAGCGCAGGCGCGGGATATCGGCGCCGAGGGCGGCCGCGGCGACCTCGTCCTCGCGGGAGGCGCGCAGCAGCTTGCCGGTGCGCGATTCCTTGAAGATCAGCGCGACGACGACCACGACGGCCGCAGCCAGCGCGGCAATCGGCAATTCCGTCGTCTTCGGCAGGCCGAAGAGCGTGCGCGGACCATTGGTGAAGGCGCTCCAGTTGTTCATCACCGTATAGAGAACGACGAGCAGGGCAAAGGAGGTGATGACGGCCGCAGCGTCGGAAAGCCGCATCAGGGGATAGGCGACCACCGCGGCCACGACCGCAGCCACCAGTCCGGCCGCGAACATCGCGAGAAGCGGCGAAACCTCGACGGCCTTCATGAACTCGTAGAGATCGGGCAGGGCCATGCCCTTCATCTGGGCCGGGATCGTCAGCACTGCGGATGTATAGGCGCCAAGACCCATGAAGCCGATATGGGCAAAGGATAGCAGGCCCGAATTGCCCATGAAGGTCTGAAGGCCGACGACCAGCACCAGCGAGATCAGCAGATTGGTCGCGATCCGGTCGTAGAGACGGATGCCGAGGATCTGGCTGCCGACCGCGATGACGGCGATGACGGCGATCAGCACGAGGGCGGTAAGATAGGAATGTTTCATGAGGTCCGCTCCTTCACGTCCGCTGGCCGCTGGCCGGGCCCTTGATGAGGCCCTGGGGGCGCCAGAGCAGGATCAGGATCACGAGGCTGAAGGTAAAGGCGTCGCGGAACTTCAGGAGATCCTGCGACAGGCTGTAGTTGAGCGTCGTATCGATCAGGGCCAGCAGGAAGCCGCCGACGACGGCACCAGGAAGACTGCGCATGCCGCCGATGACGGTCGCGATGAAGGCGACCAGGAGCGGCTCGAGGCCGACGCCGGGCACGACCGTGCCGATACGCCCGATCCAGAGAATGCCGACCACGCCCGCAAGGAAGCCCGACAATGCGAAGGCGGAAGAGATGATGAGGTTTGCCGGTACGCCGAGCATGCGTGCCATGGTGAAGTTCGTTGCTGCGGCGCGCATGGCGATGCCGAGCGTCGTCTTGCGCATCAGGAAGGCGACGGCGGCGAGCAGGACGATGGAGGCGGCGATGGTGATGAGGTTGCGCACCGGCGTGATCGCCCCGCCGATCGATACGGTCTGGGAGAAGATTTCGGGTAGCGGCACGTTGCGCGGGCGCGGCGAGATGAAGAGCAGCGCCGCATTCTGCAGCAGGTTCGAGAAGGCGAAGGAGGTGATCAGCACCGCCGTCACCGATTTGGCGCGTACCGGGCGGAAGGCGGCATAGTCGGTGAGGATGCCGAAGAGCACCGCCATGCCGACGGCAAGCGTCGCCATGACCAGCCAGGGCAGACCGGAGCCGCTGGAAAGATACATGGTATAGCCGGCGACCATGATGAGTTCGCCATAGGCGAAGTTCACGAGGCGCAGGATGCCGTAGATGATGACGAGGCCAAGCGCCATCAGGGCATAGGCCCCGCCAAGGCTCAGGACGTCGATGGCGAACTGGATCGCGAAAGCCACGGGGTCAGCCTCCCAGATAATGCGCGCTAAGGTCGCTGCCGGAGCGGATTTCGTCCGCCGTGCCCGATGCGACGATGGCGCCGAGCCGCATGACATAGGCGCGGTCGGCGATGGAAAGCGCCTGGTTCACGTTCTGCTCGACGAGCAGGATGGTAAGGCCCGACTGCTTGAGTGTCGCGATCATCTCGAAGATGCGCTCGACGATGGCGGGCGCAAGGCCGAGCGAGGGCTCGTCGAGGAGCAGGACGCTCGGCCGCGCCATCAGGGCGCGGGCGATGACGAGCATCTGCTGCTCGCCGCCGGAAAGCGTTCCTGCCGCTTGTGCCGAGCGTTCGGCGAGCCGCGGAAAGAGGCTGTGAAGCTTCTCGAGGTTCTGCCGGTTGCCGGCCTGATCGCGGCGATGGATATAGGCGCCGAGCATGAGGTTCTCGGCGACTGTAAGATCCGGGAAGACGTCACGGGTTTCCGGGACGGTGGCAAGACCTGAACGGATGACCTGCTCGGGATTGGCGGCCGTGATGTCCCTGCCTTCGAGCGCAATCGTGCCGGACGCCGCCTTCAGCGCGCCGGCGATGCACTTGATGGTCGAGGATTTGCCGGCGCCGTTCGCGCCGAGCAGGCTCACCAGTTCGCCCTTGCCGACCGTGAAGCTGATGCCGCGCACGGCGCGGATCGTGCCGTAGTTGACGCAAAGATCGGTGACGTCAAGCATGGACCGCCCCCTTGCCGAGATAGGCCTCGATGACGGCCGGATGGCTGCGGACATGGGCGGCATCGCCCTCGGCGATCGTGCGGCCGGAGGCGAGGACATGCAGCCGGTGGCAGAGACGCATGATGAGGCCCATGTCATGGTCGATGATGAGCAGGCCGAGACCGCGCGTCTTCGGCAATTCCGCGAGCGTGTGCAGCAGCGTTTCGGTCTCGGCGTCGTTCATCCCGGCCGCCGGCTCGTCGAGGAGCAGGAAACGCGGCTCGGCGGCCAGCGCCCGGGCGATCTCGACCCGGCGCTTGTCGCCGTAGCTTAGGCTTTCGCCCAACTCGTCCGCCTTCGCCGTAAGATTGAGCTCGGCAAGCAGGCCGGCGGCGCGCTCGGCCGCGGCGGCGCGGGAAGCGCCCTTTGCAAGGGCCGCCGCCTCGACATTTTCCAGCACCGTCATCGTGTTGAAGAGACGGACGATCTGGAAGGAGCGGCTGACGCCGGCAAGGGCGATCTCGCGCGGCGAGAGGCCCGAGAGCGTTTTGTCGCCGGCGACGATCGTACCGGTTGCCAGCTTCACCTGTCCGGTAATGGCATTGATGAGCGTCGTCTTGCCGGAGCCGTTCGGCCCGATCAGGCCGACGACCTCGCCGGTAAGAACGGAGAGCGACACATGATCGAGAGCGCGGAGGCCGGTGAATTCCACCGACACATCGTTTACCGCGAGACGCGTTTCAGACATGGCTTTTCCGAAATTGGGAGGGCCGGCTTTGACACCGGCCCGGTGTGCGGATCAGGGCTTGGGCAGGGACTCCGGCTTGCGCCAGCCCACGAAGCTCGGCTTGCCACCTTTCAGCTCGATAACGGCAGCGGCCTTGTTCGGCACATGGCCTTCCTCCGCGGTGCCGTAGTCGAGATCGCCGGTCAGAAGCTTGTAGTGGCCGTCTTCCAGCGCCTTGGCGAGCGCGCCGCCTTCCGTCGTGCCGGCCGCCTTGATGGCGTCCGCGATCATCATGATCGTATCCCAGCCGGTCGAAACGAAGGACGTGTCCGGCGCCTTGCCGTGCATCTTCGTATAGAGTTCGATGAATTTCGGCATGTCCGGATGCGCTTCGGGCCCCATCCATGTATGGGTGACGAAGAAGACGTTGTTTCCGAACTTCTCGCCGAGCGATTCGTGCATGGCCGGATCGTCATAGGCATCGCCGCCGAGGACGGGGGCATCATAGCCGACTTCCCGCAGCGCGCGGATGATCACGCCGATATCCGTGCCGTAGGACGAGACGAAGATCACGTCCGGCTTCTTGCCGAGCGCCTGAAGGCGCGCGAGCTGGGCGGAGAAATTGTTGTCGCCGTTGGTATAGGTGTCTTCCAGCAGGATCTCGCCGCCATCGGCCTTGAACTGCTCGACGAAGTATTTCGAGAGCGACTTGGTATAGGCGATGAACTGGTCGGTCACGACATAGGCCGTCTTCCAGCCCTTCTCCTTGACCGCAAAATCCGCGGCTGTCGCGCCCATCGTGGTGTTCCACATGGAGAGCGTGAATTGCTTGTCGCCGAGCGACCAGGACGAATAGAGCGGGTCGGAGGCGCAGGTCGAGATGCCGACGAGGCCCGCCGACTGCGCTTCCCGGCTGGCGGGCGAGCCGAAGTCGAAGTCGCATGGCGCCACGATGACCTGGGCGCCCTTGTCGATCAATTCGACGGCGACGTTTCCGACGGTGACCGGATCGGACTTGCCGTCGATATTAACGAACTCGATCTGCTTGCCGAGCACGCCGCCATTGTCGTTGAGATATTTCACCGCCACCAGGGCGCCGTTATAGCCGGGCGTGTCGAGCGGGGCCTGGATGCCCGTCATCGACAAGGCACCGCCGATCACGATCTTGTCGTCATCGGCAAGGGCGGCGGAAGAGGCAAGCGCCAGGCTCGCCGCCAGAAGCAGTTTGGAAGTCCTCAGTTTCATCATCGTTCCCCTTGTGATGTCTTGTGGCAGTGAATGACGCGGGCCGATCTTTTGTTTTCTGTATGGCCCGCTTCGAATGCTCCTTGTTGCGTTACGCAATTCTCGCGAAGGATTTACTGTCCGATTTCCGCGAGGAGGTTGTCGGTCGAGACCTGGCGGCAATAGCCTTTTATCGCCCGCAGCGAGGTCTCGTGACGTTCCTCGGAATAGGTGCCGCAGGCATCCGGCACCAGCGTTACGAGATAGTTGAGATCGCAGGCGTCGCGCACGGCGGATTCAACGCATTGGTCGGTGAGCAGGCCGCAAAGCACGATCTGCCTCACCCCGAGATTGCGCAGGATATAGTCTATATGGGTGGAGACGAAGACGCTGGAGGAGCTCTTCGGCAGCACGATCTCGTCCTCCAGCGGCTCCAGTTCGTCGATGACCTTGCCGTCCCACGAGCCCTTCGGCACGTTGAAGCCCGTGATCTTGTAGTCGAGGCTGCGGTCGCGGCCGTCCTTGGTCAGGCTTTCGATGGTCGTGTGCAGGACCTCGATGCCCGCCTTGCGGAAGCCGGCGAGCAGGCGTTGCATGTTGGGGATCGCAACTTCGTGGATGCGCTTGAAATAATATCCGTACTTGCCTTCGATCTCCGCATCGGAGACGTCCTTGAACTCGCCGCCTTCGCGGCGGACGGAAAAGTTCTGCACATCGATGAAGAGGATGGCGGAGGCGGACGGATCCAGCGGTACGTTTCGCGTCGTCAGATGGTCAGTGGTCATCGCGGGTTCCTTCGAGAATTGCCGCGGCAAGGCGCAGGGGCTTGGCAAGGCGCTCGGCCCATTCCTGCTGCCCGCGGACGTCGTTGATAAGGTCGTTGCGCACTTCGATCAGCACATGCGGAATGCCGCGGCGCTCGCCATGCACGGGAATGGTGTAATCCGAGAGGTCGTCGACGTGATACGGCGCGTTGAGCTTCACCGTCACGTCGGGATTGCTCGCGCGAAATGTCTCGGCCAACCGTTCGGCAAGCCGTCCGTCGCGATTGTAGAGAAGGCCGAGTTCGAAATCGCGGTCCGCGCCTGTCGCGCGCATGACCGGCGTGAAACTGTGCACCGAGACGAGGAGTGAGCGCTTGCCCGCCGCCTGGCGCTGGTCGAGCGCCGTGGCGATCGCCTCGTGCAGCGGCTGGTGGATTTCGACATAGCGCGCCCGGCGCGCGGCATCCGAAACATCGACATTGGCCGGGACCGGCGTGCCGTCGCTTTGCAGGACGATGCAGTCCTTCGCTTCGAAAGGGCGGTTGCAGTCGATCACGAGGCGGCTGTAGCGTTGGAGGATGAGCGCCGCATCGAGGCGTTCGGCAAGGGCGCGGGCAACGCCTTCGGCGCCCACGTCGTAAGCGATGTGCCGCTCCATTTCCTCCGGCGCAACGCCGAGATCGCCAAGCGACGCCGGCACGGCGCGGCCGGCATGCTCGCAGGTGAGGAAAAGGCTCGAAGCGCCCGTCGAGTTGACCCGCACGACGGGGTCGGGATCGCCAGCGGTCAGCACTCTGGTCATGTCGCGATCTGTCAAACTGGGCATGCAAAGCAGATCCGTCGGGCGGTCCGGCATGGGCCGGCAGCGCGGGCTTCGATGGCGGCCAGTCAAAGAAATTTTCCAATCATAGTCAATCATATTTTTCCGTTTGACTAAATTTTTTCATGGCGCAAATATCCGCCACAACAAGGGAACGAACGCCAATGAGCGATGAGAAAGCATCGACGACGGTCCGAACGCGAATTCGCGAGGCCAACGCGCACCTGACCGCGAGCGAGCGCAAGATAGCGAACGCGATTCTGGCGGATTATCCGTTCACCGGTCTCGAGAGCATCCAGGGGCTGGCGGCGAAAACGGGCGTCAGCGCGCCATCCATCACGCGGTTCGTCAGCAAGATCGGCTGCGGCGGCTTCCAGGACCTGCAGCGCCAGCTGATCGCGGAGCTGAAGGAGGGGCAGCGCTCACCCCTCGACTTGAAATCGAGCCAGAAGCCGGTCGGCCAATCCGATTTCCTCTCGGAGTATGTCGCGCGCGTTTCTGCCGTCCTGCAGGAGATGACGGCGACGGTATCGCTGGCGCAGTTCGATATGCTGGCGGATCTGCTCGCCGATCCGTCTCGCAACATCTATCTTTTGGGCGGACGCATCAGCGACAATGTCGCTTCCTTCCTGTCGATCCATCTGCGGCAAATCCGCAGCGGCATCTATCACATGGCCGACAATCCCGAATTCTGGCCCGAACATGTGTTGCGCATGCGCAAAAAGGATGTGGTCGTGCTGTTCGACTTCCGGCGCTACCAGCTCAGCCTGTCGCGCCTTGCCGAGACGATCGCCCAGAAACAGGGCGCCACGATCGTCGTCATCACCGACAAGTGGATGTCGCCCGCCGCCCGTAGCGCCGACCATATCGTCGCGCTGCCGATCGATGCGGGCACGGCCTGGGATACGGTGGCGGCAGCGATCGCCCTCGTCGAGGCGCTGATCGTGCGCGTCTCCGAGGCCGACTGGCAGGCAACGCAAAAACGCATCAGGGACTGGGACGGCATCCGTTTCTCGCTGCCGGGCTATGACCAGAACACGATCGATGAGGACACAGATGAGACGTGAAGAAATGATGGTCGCCTGCTGCGGTGATCTTTCGGGCAAGGTGCGCGGCAAGGCCTTTCCGCTGTCGCAGATGGAAAAGCGCCTGAAGCGCGGCATCGGCTGGACGCCGACCAATGTGCAGATCACCTGCTTCGATGTCATCGCCGAAAGCCCCTTCGGCTCGCTTGGCGATCTCGTGCTCATTCCCGATCCTGCGACCAGCGTCAGCATCGAGAGCGAGGAGGGGGCGCCGAACGAGAATTTCGTCCTCGGCAATATCCGCTACACGGACGGGCGGTCATGGGAATTCTGCACGCGCTCCATACTCGAAGCGGCGCTGGAACGGCTGCAAAGGGTCGCGGGCGTGACGCTTTACGGCGCCTTCGAGCATGAATTCCAGATCAAGCACCTCGTTTCGGAGGTCGGCAAGGCCTTCACGCTCGGCGGCTTTCAGGAGGAGCGCCATTTTTGCGAGGCGATCATCGCCGCGATGCGTGAGGCCGGAGTAACGCCGGACACGATTCTGAAGGAGTTCGGCGCCGGCCAGTTCGAGGTGACGATGGGGCCGCAGAAGGGCGTCACCATCGCGGATCATTCGCTGATAACGCGCGAGCTCGTCGGTCTCGTCGCGCGCGAGCTCGGCTATGATCCGACCTTTACCCCCATCCGCGATCCGGCCGGTGTCGGCAACGGCGTGCACATTCATATGAGCATGCTGGATTCGGCCGGCAATCCCGTCACCTACGACCCGAAAGGCAAGCATGAACTCTCCGACGTCGCCGGCAAATTCGTCGCGGGTATCCTGAAATATCTGGATTCGATCATCGCCATTACCGCGCCGAGCGTCGTTTCCTATCTGCGGCTCACACCGCATCGCTGGAGCGCGGCCTTCAACAATCTCGGCTTCCGCGATCGCGAGGCTTCGGTGCGCATCTGCCCGGTTTCGGATATCAGCGATATCGCCCGTGCCGCACAATTCAACTTCGAATTCCGCGCCGCCGACGGCACGGCAAATCCGCATCTGGCGCTCGCGGCGATCATCCATGCCGGCGTGCAGGGTATCGAGGAGGGGCTGTCAGTGCCGGAGGCGACGCAGGAAGACCTTTCGCTGCTCACCCTCGAGGCCCTTGCCGCCCGCAGCTATGTCCGCCTTCCCCAGACGCTCGAAGCGGCGCTCCAGCGCTTCAGGGGCAATGCGACCGTCTGCGGCTGGTTCCCGGAGGGCTTCGCCGATGTCTATGTCAAGCACAAGGAAGGCGAGATCGCCTATCTCGCCGGTAAGACCCAGGCGGAAATCTGCGCGGCATACGAAACCGTCTACTGAACGCAACTCGTGAGCGGCCGGCCTGCCGGCCGTTCTCCCACCGGTGCCAGTGCGCGTCCATGAACCCTTCATCAGAAGATTTCATTCGCTGTGAAGGAAGGCCCGGACGATCTCGTGCACCGTCCGGTGCCGTTTCAAGTTTCAACCAAGAACGGCCCTCACGGCATCGGCCGTTGCCTTCACGACGATATCGGCTTCTTCCCTTGTTAGGCAAAGCGGCGGGGCGAAGCCCAGGATATCGCCCTGCGGCATGGCGCGGCCGATGACGCCGCGCTCGAGAAGGGCGGCGGAGACCTGCGGGCCGATCTTTTTCGAAGGATCGAAGAAGGCGCGATCATCCCTGTCCTCGACGAATTCGACGGCCGCCATGAGGCCATCGCCGCGCACCTCGCCGACATGCCTGTGATCGCCGACGGCCTTTGCCAGTTCGCTGCGGAAATAGGCGCCGGTGGTGCCCGCATTTTCCACGAGGCCGAGTTCGTCGATCAGTTCGAGATTGGCGACGCCGGCGGCGGCGCAGATGGGATGCGAGGAATAGGTCCAGCCATGGCCGATGGCACCGAGTTCGTCGGACCCCTTGACCAGCACCTCCCAGACCTTGTCGGAGACGATGGTGCCCGAGAGAGGCGCATAGGCCGAGGTGAGGCCCTTGGCGATGGTGATCAGCGCCGGCTTCATGCAGTAGTGGTCGGAGCCGAACATCGCGCCGAGGCGGCCGAAGCCGGTGACGACCTCGTCGGCGACGAGCAGGATTTCGTATTTGTCGAGCACGGCCTGGATCTTCTGCCAGTAGCCCTTCGGCGGCGGCACGATGCCGCCGGTGCCGAGGATCGGTTCCCCGATGAAGGCGGCGACCGTCTCCGGGCCCTCGGCGAGGATCATTTCCTCCAGCTTGTCGGCGCAATATTGCGAGAACTGCTCCTCGTCCATCGAGCGGTCCGGCCGGCGGAAGAAATAGGGTGCTTCCGTGTGCAGGATCGGCGCGCGCGGCAGGTCGAAGGCGTTGTGGAAGAGGTGGAGACCGGTCAGCGAGCCGGTCATGACGCCGGAGCCGTGATAACCGCGCCAGCGCGAGATGATCTTCTTCTTCTCCGGCCGCCCGAGGATGTTGTTGTAGTACCAGATGAGCTTGATGTTGGTCTCGTTGGCGTCCGAGCCCGAGAGGCCGAAATAGACCCGGCTCATGCCCTCGGGCGCGCGGTCGATGATCATCTTGGACAGCGTGATCGAGGCTTCCGTGCCGTGGCCGACATAGGCGTGATAGTAGGCGAGGTTCTTCGCTTGCTCCGCGATGGCGTCGGCGATCTTCTGGCGGCCGTAGCCGACATTGACGCAATAGAGGCCGGCAAAGGCGTCGAGGCTCGTCTTGCCGCCGGTGTCGGTGATGTAGACGCCTTCGCCGCCGCCAATGACGCGCGTCGGCGTCTCGCCGCGGGCATGCATGCCCATATGGGTGGAGGGATGGAAGAAGTGGTCGCGGTCCCAGGCGGTGAGTTCGTTGCGTCTGTCGGCCATGGTCTTTCCTTTCAGGCAGCGGTGTCGATGCAGAGATATTTGAGCTCGGTGAAGGCCTCCATGCCGTGGCGCGAGCCTTCGCGGCCGAGGCCGGATTGCTTCCAGCCGCCGAAGGGGATCGGGCCGCCGGTGATCTTCACGCGGTTGACCGCCACCATGCCGTATTCCAGCGCGCGGGCAAGGCGCATCTGGCGCGCGCCGTTTTCCGTGACGACATAGGCCACGAGGCCGTATTCGGTGTCGTTGGCCCGCGCGATCACCTCCGCCTCGCTGTCGAAGGCGGTGACGGCGGCCACCGGCCCGAAGGTCTCCTCGCGCATGATCACGGCGTCGTCGGGCACGTCGGTCAGCAGCGTCGGCTGGAAGAACAGCGGTCCGGCCTTGTGGCGCTTGCCGCCGGTGAGAAGCCTTGCGCCGCGTTTGACAGCATCGGCCACCTGCTCCTCCACCTTGGCGATGGCGCGTTCATGCATCAGCGGGCCGATCTCGGCGTCCGGCTCCAATCCGCCGGCGACCTTCAGCGCCTCGATGCGCGTCTTGAAGGCCTTCGTAAAGGCGGCGAGCGCTGGACGCTCGACATAGATGCGGTTGGCGGCAAGGCAATCCTGGCCGGAGGTCGCGAACTTGGCGTTGACGGCGATGTCGGCGGCCTTGTCGATATCGGCATCGGCGAAGACGATCAGCGGCGCATGGCCGCCGAGTTCCATGACGAGCCGCTTCATGGTGGATGCGCACTGGCCGGCGATCAGCCTGCCGATCTCCGTCGAGCCGGTGAAGCTCACGGCGCGGATGCGGGGATCGGCATTCATGCGGCCGACGATGGTCGCGGCGTCCCCGGTCACGACGTTGAAGACACCGGCGGGAAGGCCCGCCCGCTCGCCGAGTTCGGCAAGGGCGAGGGCCGAGAGCGGCGTTTCGCTGGAGGGATGGGCGACGACCGTGCAGCCGGCGGCAAGGGCCGCGGCGGCCTTGCGGGTGATCATTGCGGAGGGGAAGTTCCACGGTGTCACGATGCCGACGACGCCGAGCGCTTCGCGGCGCACGATCATCTCCGCGCCGGGCAGGTGGCTGGTGACGCTCTCGGCATTGAGGCGCTTTCCCTCCTCGGCATACCATTCGAAAAAGGATGCCGCATAGTCGATCTCGCCGCGGGATTCGGCCAGCGGCTTGCCCTGTTCCAGCGTCATCAGCAAGGCAAGATCCTCGCGATGTTCGAGCATCAGCTCGCCCCATTGGCGCAGAATTCTGGCGCGCTGCTGCGGCAGCAGGTCCCGCCAGGCTGGGAAGGCGTCGCTGGCGGCCGAAACGGCGTCCTCGGTCTGCCCGGCGTCGAGCTCGGCGACCCAGGCAAGCGTGGCGTTCGATGCGGGATCCGTCACCTTGAAGCTCGCGCCGTCGCGGCCGGCGGTCCAGCGGCCGCCGACATAGGAGAGCTCGCGCAGCAGATGCGGATCGGCGAGGCGGGCAAGCGCATCGTGAAATGTCGTGCGGGCAAATACGGCGGTCATGGCGGCCTCCTCGGGTTGTCGGGAGGAGTCTGCCCGAGGCGGAACGACAGATTGTCTATTGCCGGGGTCGGGGGCAGAGACTTTGACCAAAGATATCCGCCGCCATAGACAATCTCTCTATTCGGGGCCCTTTATTCGGGGACGGGCAGCAGCGTTGCCAGCGGCAGCACCGTTTCCTCCTTCACCGTCTTGGTGACGATGTAGGTGAAGTAGCGGTCGATGCCCAATTCGCGGTCGAGCAGGCTGTCGACGAGGCGCTGGTAGGCGTCGATATCGGCGGCCATGATCTTCAGGATGTAATCGACGCCGCCGCCGACCGACCAGCAGGTGACGATCTCCGGCGTTGCCGCCACCGCGCGCTCGAAACGCTCGAAATCCGCCTGGCGATGGTTGGCGAGCGTCACCTCCATCAAGACGCTGGCGACCGGGGCGACGCGGCGCACGGCGACACGGGCGTGATAGCCGGAGACGATGCCGGCCTTTTCGAGCTTGCGCAGGCGCAGCCAGCAGGGGGTGGGGGAAAGCCCCGCCCGCTCCGCGAGCGCCAGCTTGGTGATGCGTCCGTTCTCCTGGATCGCCTCCAGGATGCGCAGGTCGATGGCGTCGAGTTTCATGCGGTCGCCCTCCGGGCGGAAATCATGTCAAAGCGGAGAAAAAGACAATGGGAAGCCATTTTGGCGTTGTCAATTGAACTGAATTTGAGCACTGTTGAAATCATGACAAATTGGCGACCCGATATATCCCAATTGCGCCGGCCGGCCTACCTTTCCCTCGCCGAGCAGATCGCCCGCGCCATTCAGGAAGGTCACCTGCCGAACGGCACGCGTCTTCTACCCCATCGCAAGCTTGCCGACGACCTCAAACTCTCCGTCCAGACCGTCAGCCGCGCCTATGACGAGCTGATCCGCCGGGGGCTCATCTCCGGCGAGATCGGCCGTGGCTCCTTCGTCCAGACGCGGCCGAGGGAACCAGAGCCGCCCTACCTGCCGGAGCGCCTCGGCGAGCTGGTGGATCTCTCGATCCTGAAACCCGTCTGCGAGCAGTTGCACCTGGAGCGCATGCGCGAGGCCTTCGGCTGGCTGGCGGAAAACCTGCCGTCGAGCTCGGCGCTTTCCTTCCGGCCGAACATGGTCTTCCCGCGTCACCGGAACGTCGCCGCCGAATGGCTGGCGCGCTGCGGCCTCGATATCTCGCCGCTCAATATCAGCCTCACCAATGGCGCCACGTCGGGGATGACGGTGGCCTTGATGAGCGTTGCCCCGCCCGGCTCCACGGTGGCGACGGAGGCGATCAGCCACCACACGCTGGTGCCGCTTTCCACCTATCTCGGCCTGCATCTCGAAGGCCTGCCGATCGACCATGACGGCATGATCCCCGAGGCGCTGGACGAGGCGTGCCGGACGGGCGTCATCCGCGCCGTCTTCCTCCAGCCCTCGGTAATCAACCCGACGGCGACGCTGATGAGCGCCGAACGCCGGCAGACGCTCGCCGAAGTGGCCCGGCGCCATGACATATCGATCATCGAAAACGACATTCTCGGCCCGCTCGTCGAGGACCGCGCGCCGCCCATTGCGGCCTATGCGCCGGAGCGCACGCTCTACGTGACGAGCTTCACCAAGATCACGGTGCCGGGCCTGCGCATCGGCTATCTCGCCGCGCCCGACCGCTATGTCGCGGCGGTCACCAACCGCCACCTCGTCTCCAACTGGATGGCGACGCCCTCGATCGCCGAGATCGCCACGCGCTGGGTGAGCGACGGCACGGCGATGGAGCTCGTCATTTGGCAGAGGAAGGCCCTTGCCGTTCGCCATGCCATTGCGGAGGAGGCCTTCGCGGGGCTTCCGTACCATGCCCATCCGCAGAGCCTACATGTCTGGCTGCCGCTGCCGGAGGGGCATACGGAGGAGGGCTTCGTGTCGCAGGCCCGGCTGCGCGGCGTGGCGATCGCCCCCGGCTCCTCCTTCCGCACGGCCGACCAGGGCTGGCATCCGGCCGTGCGCATCTCGCTCGGTTCGACGACGGAGCAGGAACTCCGCACGGGCCTCGGCATTCTGGCCTCGTTGGCCAGCGGAAGCCCGGAAGCGCTGCTGCTCGCGATTTGAGGGAATTGCCTGCCAATCGGGCATCCGAAGAATAATTGTACTGATATTATTATTCGGATTGACATGATTTTGGGCGGCGCGCATCGTTAGGCCATCAGCGTCTCGACAGGGAGAGACATGCATGACCGTGCCGATCATCCGCATCGACAATATCGTGAAGCGCTACGGTCCCTTGACCGTGCTCGACGGGCTGTCGATGGAGGTGCTGCCGGGCGAGAAGCTCGCCCTCATCGGTCCGTCCGGATCCGGCAAGACGACGATCCTGCGCATCCTGATGACGCTGGAGAGCATCAGCGACGGCCATATCGAGGTCGATGGCGACCAGCTCTACCACATGCCGAAGAACGGCAGCCTCGTGCCGGCGGACGACCGCCACCTGCACAGGATGCGCGAGAAGATCGGCATGGTCTTCCAGCACTTCAATCTCTTCCCGCACAAATGCGTGCTCGACAACGTCACCCTGGCACCGATGCTGACGAAGGGCGTGGCGAAGGCTGCCGCGGAGAAGCGGGCGATGGAGCTTCTCGACATGGTGGGCCTCGCCGACAAGGCGAAAAACATGCCCGCGCAACTGTCCGGCGGACAGAAGCAGCGCGTTGCCATCGCCCGCGCTCTCGCGCTCTCGCCGAAGATCATGCTGTTCGACGAGGTGACCTCGGCGCTCGATCCCGAACTGGTCGAGGAGGTGCTGAACGTCATGCGCAAGCTCGCCGCCGAGACCGACATGACCATGCTGCTCGTCACCCACGAGATGGGCTTCGCGCACGATTTCGCCGACCGTATCCTGTTCTTCGATCGTGGCAGGATCGTCGAGGAGGGCAAGCCGGACGAGATTTTCCGCAATCCCAGGCAGGAACGCACGCAGACCTTCCTGCGCAAGATCATCGCGGCCGGGCACCGCGTCTGAGTGGCCTCGGCCGCCCGGAAACAAGGCTCCAAGCAAGATCCCAATACAACCAGAAACAGCCAGAGGAGTTCGCAATATGAGCATGAGAACGCTTTTGACCCTGGCGGCCGGCGCAAGCGCGCTTGTGGCCGCCATCGTCGCCACCCCGGCCTCCGCCGATGACAGCAAGCTGGAGCAGCTCAAGGCACAGGGCTTTGCCCGCGTCGCCATCGCCAACGAGCCACCGTTCACGGCGGTCGCTGCGGACGGCAAGGTCTCGGGCGCGGCTCCGGATGTGGCGCGGGAGGTCTTCAAGCGCCTCGGGGTTGCCGATATCGTTGCCTCCATTTCTGAATACGGCGCGATGATCCCCGGCCTGCAGGCCGGCCGCCACGATGTCATCACCGCCGGCCTCTTCATGAAGCCGGAGCGCTGTGCCGCCGTCGCCTATTCCGAGCCGGTCCTGTGCGACGCCGAGGCCTTCGCGCTGAAGAAGGGCAATCCACTCGGCCTCAAGAGCTACAAGGACATCGCCGACAATCCGGATGCGAAGATCGGCGCGCCGGGCGGCGGCACCGAGGAGAAGCTGGCGCTCGAAGCCGGCGTGCCGCGTGACCGCGTCATCGTCGTGCCGGATGGCCAGAGCGGCCTGAAGATGCTGCAGGACGGCCGTATCGATGCCTATTCGCTGCCGGTCCTGTCCATCAACGATCTCGTCGCCAAGGCGAACGATCCCGGGATCGAGGTGGTCGCCCCTGTGGAGGGCGCTCCGGTCTATTGCGACGGTGCGGCGTTCAGGAAGGGCGACGAGGCCCTGCGCGACGCCTTCGACGTGGAGCTCGCCAAGCTGAAGGAAAGCGGCGAATTCGCCAAGATCATCGAGCCCTACGGCTTCTCCGCCAAGGCCGCGATGTCGACAACGCGCGAGAAGCTTTGCGCGGCGAAGTGATGGAGGCAGGTTCGCCCTCATCCCGCTGCCGCGACCTTCTCCCCGTGAACGGGGAGAAGGGATTTGTGGCTCCGGTTTCCCATCGTCGCTGACGATCTGGAAAACGATGCCGGTTCGCCCTTCGCCCCGCTTGCGGGGAGAAGGTGCCGGCAGGCGGATGAGGGGCTTTGCCCGGTTGAAGCTAACTTGGAACACACCATGACCGACTGGTCCGGCTATATAGGGCTGATCCTGCAAGGCGCGCTCGTGACGCTCGAGCTTACCGTCATGAGCTCGGCGCTCGCCGTCATCATGGCATTTCTCGCGGGCCTCGGCCGCGTCAGCCGTTTCATGGCGGTGAGGGCGCTCGCCACGACCTATATCGAGTTCTTCCGCGGCACCTCGATCTTCGTGCAGCTCTTCTGGGTCTATTTCGTGCTGCCCTTCGCGGGCGTCACGCTCTCGCCGCTGCAGGCCGGCGTCCTCGCGCTCGGGCTGAATGTCGGCGCCTATGGGGCGGAGGTGGTGCGCGGCGCCGTCAAGGCGATCGGTCGCGAGCAGCGGGAGGCCTGCATCGCGCTCAACCTTTCGCGCGGCCAGGCGATGCGCCACGTCATTCTGCCGCAGGCGCTACCCCTGATGCTTCCGACCTTCTGCAACAATGCCATCGAACTCCTGAAGGGCACGGCCGTCGTCTCGCTGATCTCGCTGACCGACATGACCTTCCAGGCGCAGGTGGTGCGCGCGCAGACGGGCAGCACGCTGATCCCCTTCGCCACCATCCTCGTGCTCTATTTCCTGATGGCGCTCGCCATTTCCTACGGCATGCGCTGGCTGGAGCGCCGGGTGACGCGCGGCCTCGATGGTGTGAGGACCTGACGATGGAGTGGGACTGGAACTTCGTCTGGCAGATCATGCCGACCCTCCTCGAGGGCCTGAAGATCACGATCCTTGCGACCGTGCTCGGGGCCATCGTCGCCGCCGTGGTCGGCCTCGTCTTCGCCATCCTGCGCATGACCGCGCCGAAGCCGGTCGCGAGAACGACGGGCTTCATCGTGGAGTTCATTCGCGGCACGCCGCTTCTCGTGCAGCTCTACTTCATCTTCTATGTGCTGCCGGATATCGGCATCCGCCTGCCGGCGCTGCTGGCCGGCGTCATCGGGCTCGGCCTGCATTACGGCACCTATGCCGCGGAGGTCTACCGCGCCGGCATCGAGAACGTGCCGCGTGGCCAGTGGGAGGCGGCGAAGGCGACGAACCTCACGCAGCGCCAGACCTGGATCCACGTCATCCTGCCGCAGGCGATCCCGCCGATGATCCCCGCGCTCGCCAACTATCTCATCGCCATGTTCAAGGAGACGCCGCTGCTCTCGGCCATCACCGTGCTGGAGCTGATGAACCAGGCGAAAAGCGTCGCCAACAGCAGCTACCGCTATATCGAGCCGATGACGCTGGTCGGCGTGTTCTTCCTGATCATGAGTCTCATCTCCGTCGTCTTCCTGCGCTGGCTGGAAGAACGCTATGCCCGGCTGGAGGAACGCTGATGCGGATGCCCGACCTCACCCTTGCCTCGCGCGCACCAAAACTCGACGACCGGCCGCTGGCAAAACGCGTCGGCCTGATCATCCTTGCGACCGACCACACGACGGAAGTGGATTTCCAGCGTATGGTGGCCAGCGAGCGGATCGGCGTCTATGCGACGCGCATCCCCTATGCCAATCCCGTGACGCCGGAAAACCTGCGTGCCATGCAGCCCTCGCTGACGGCGGGCGCCGCGCTCATCCTGCCGGACGAGCCGCTGGATGCCGTCATGTATTCCTGCACCTCCGCCTCCGTCGTCATCGGCGATGCAGAGGTGGAAGCCGCGGTGCGGGCCGCAAAACCCGGCGCGGCCGTCGTCACGCCCACGGCCGCTGCGGTTGCCGGCCTCAAGGCGCTCGACGCGAGGCGCATTTCCGTTCTGACGCCCTATACGCTCGAAACCAGCAGGCCGATGGCTAATTATTTCCTGGGGCTCGGCTTCGACATCGCCCGTTTCACCTGCCTCGGCCTGACCGACGACCGCGAGATGGCGCGCATTTCCCCGGCCGAGATCGTCGCCTTCGCCAGGGAGGCGATGGCGCCGGACAGCGATGCGCTGTTCATTTCCTGCACGGCTGTGCGGGCGGCAGGCGTCGCGGCGGAAATCGAGACGGCCATCGGCAAGCCGGTCGTCAGCAGCAACCTGGCGACGGCCTGGGCGTGCCTGCGCCTCTGCGGCGACCGGACGGCGCGGCCGGAGCTCGGCCGGCTGATGACGCTCGCTTATCCGGGACGCGAAGCATGACGGCCCTTCCCGTGACCCTGGCGGATATCGAACAGGCGGCCCGGCGCATCGAAGGCCGGATCCGGCGCACGCCGTTCGCGCTCTCCGCCTCGCTCTCCGAGCGTTGCGGCGTGCCCGTCGGCCTCAAGCTCGAACATCACCAGACGACCGGCAGCTTCAAGCTGCGCGGCGCGACGAACGCGGTGCTGTCGCTCTCGCCGGACGAGCGGGCGCGGGGCGTCGTCGCCGCCTCGACGGGCAATCACGGCCGCGCGCTCGCCCATGCCGCCAAGGCGGAAGGGTCGGTCGCCACGATCTGCATGTCACGGCTCGTGCCCGACAACAAGGTCGCGGAAATCCGCCGGCTCGGCGCGAATGTCCGCATCGTCGGCCGCTCGCAGGACGAGGCGCAACTGGAGGTCGACCGGCTGGTCGCCGAAGACGGCCTCGTCATGGTGCCGCCCTTCGACGATGCGGCCGTGGTGGCGGGGCAGGGCACGCTCGGGCTGGAAATCGTCGAGGCCATGCCCGACGTGGCGACGGTGCTGGTGCCGCTTTCGGGCGGCGGACTGGCGGCAGGCGTCGCTGCGGCGGTGAAGGGGCGTTCACCCAGGACCCGCATCATCGGCCTCACCATGGAGCGGGGCGCCGCGATGAAGGCGAGCCTCGATGCCGGGCGGCCGGTACAGGTGGAGGAAGTCGCGAGCCTTGCCGATTCGCTGGGCGGCGGCATCGGGCTCGACAATGCCGTGACGTTCGAAATGTGCCGCGCATTGCTGGGCGACGTGATCCTCCTCTCCGAAACCGAGATCGCCGCCGGCATGCGGCATGCCTATGGTGAGGAGCGCGAGGTGATCGAAGGAGCCGGCGCCGTCGGCATCGCGGGGCTGCTCACCGGCCGGCTTGGCCGGCTGGAGGGGCCGGTGGCGGTCGTTCTCTCCGGCCGTAACGTGGACATGGGTCAGCATCTGCGGGTGCTCAATGGAGAGGCCGGACTGTTGCGGGAGGACGCGGCGTGACGACGATGAAGATACTCACCGAGGCGGAGCTGCGGCGCATCGTTCCGCTCGATCTCGAAGCCATCGCCTGCGTGGAGGACGCCTTCCATGCGCTTGCCACCAAGGCCGTCGCCATGCCGCCGATCCTGCGGCTCGATATTCCCGAGCATCGCGGCGAGGTGGATGTGAAGACGGCCTATGTGCCCGGCCTCGATGGTTTCGCGATCAAGATCAGCCCCGGCTTCTTCGATAATCCGAAGATCGGCCTGCCCAGCACCAACGGCCTGATGGTGCTGTTCTCCACCAAGACCGGCCTCGTGCAGGCCGTGCTGCTCGACAACGGCTACCTGACGGATGTGCGCACCGCCGCCGCCGGCGCCGTCGCGGCCCGCCATCTTTCACGCCCGGACGCCTCGGTCGCCGCGATTTTCGGTGCCGGCATGCAGGCGAAATTGCAGCTCGAGGCCTTGAGCCTCGTCCGGCCGATCCGCGAGGCGCGCATCTGGGCGCGCGATGCGGCGAAGGCCGAAACGGCGGCGCTGGAGCTGACGGCGAAACTCGGCTTTCCCGTCCGCGCCATGGCGGATGGCCGGGCGGCGGTCGACGGGGCGGATATCGTCGTCACCACCACGCCCTCGGAAAGGCCCGTCCTCAAGGCCGAATGGCTCCAGCCCGGCCAGCATGTCACCGCGATGGGCTCGGATGCCGAGCACAAGAACGAGATCGAGCCGGCCGTCATCACCGGCGCCGGCCTCTATGTCGCCGACAGCCTCAGGCAGACGCGCCGGCTCGGCGAGCTGCACCACGCCATCGAAGCGGGCCTCGTGAAGGAGGACGCGCTTTTCCCCGAACTCGGCGAGATCATCGCCGGGCGCAAGCCGGGCCGCAGCGGCCCCGACGAGATCACCGTGGCGGACCTGACCGGCACGGGCATTCAGGACACGGCCATCGCAACCCTTGCCGCCGCCCGTGCGGCAGGGGCGGGCGCCGGCACGGTCTTCGAGAGTTGAGACCGGCTTTTCGCCGGGTATAGAGGAAAAACCGATGAAACAAGCGAACCTGAAGTTCACGCTTCCGGAGTATGAAGCGCGTCTGCAAAAAACGCGCAAGGCCATGGAAGCCAAGGGCATCGACGTGCTGATCTGCAGCGATCCGTCGAACATGAACTGGCTGACGGGCTATGACGGCTGGTCCTTCTACGTGCACCAGTGCGTCGTCGTGCCGCCGACGGGCGAGCCGATCTGGTACGGCCGCGGGCAGGATGCCAATGGTGCGAAACTCACCGCCTATCTGAAGCACGAGAACATCATCGGCTATCCGGACCATTACGTGCAGTCCACCGAGCGCCACCCGATGGACTATCTGTCGGCGAAACTCGCCGAGCGCGGCCTCGACAAGCTGACCATCGGCGTGGAGATGGACAACTACTGGTTCTCGGCTGCGGCCTTCGCCTCGCTGCAGAAGCATCTGCCGAATGTCCGCTTCGTCGACGCCACCGCGCTCGTCAACTGGCAGCGCGCCGTCAAGAGCGAGACGGAAATCCGCTACATGCGCAATGCCGCGCGGATCGTCGAGAAGATGCATGAGCGCATCTTCGACAAGATCGAGGTCGGCATGCGCAAATGCGATCTCGTGGCGGAAATCTACGATGCCGGCACGCGCGGTGTCGACGGCATCGGCGGCGATTATCCGGCCATCGTGCCGCTCTTGCCCTCCGGTGTCGAGGCTTCCGCGCCGCATCTCACTTGGGACGACCGGCCGATGCAGTCGGGCGAGGGTACCTTCTTCGAGATCGCCGGTTGCTATCACCGTTACCATGTGCCGCTCTCGCGCACGGTCTTCCTCGGCAAGCCGACGCAGGCCTTCCTGGATGCGGAAAGGGCCACTCTCGAGGGCATGGAAGCGGGGCTCGAGAAGGCGCGGCCCGGCAATACCTGCGAGGACATCGCCAATGCCTTCTTCGCCGTGCTCAAGAAGTACGGCATCGTGAAGGACAATCGCACGGGCTACGGCATCGGCGTTTCCTATCCGCCAGACTGGGGCGAGCGCACGATGAGCCTGCGCCCCGGCGACCGCAGCGAACTGAAGCCGGGCATGACCTTCCACTTCATGACGGGGCTCTGGCTCGAAGACATGGGCTTCGAGACGACGGAAAGCATCCTGATCACCGAAACCGGCGTCGAATGCCTGGCCAATGTGCCGCGCAAGCTTCTCGTGAAGGATTGAACCATGCGCGCGTCTCCCATCAGCCCCACGGTCGATTTTTCGGCCGGGGGCGTGCAGCACGGCTTCCTGCGCCTGCCCTACAGCCGGGACGATTCCGCTTGGGGTTCGGTAATGATCCCGATAACGGTGGTGAAGAACGGGGAGGGGCCGACCGCCCTTCTCACCGGCGGCAACCATGGCGACGAATATGAGGGGCCGATCGCGCTCTTCGATCTCGCCCGATCCTTGAGGGCGGAGGAAGTCACCGGCCGGATCATCATCGTGCCCGCGATGAATTACCCGGCCTTCCTGGCCGGCACGCGCACCTCGCCGATCGACAAAGGCAACATGAACCGCAGCTTTCCGGGCGCGCCCGACGGTACGGTGACCCAGAAGATCGCCGATTATTTCCAGCGCGTTCTGCTGCCGCTCGCCGATATCGTCCTCGACTTTCATTCGGGTGGCAAGACTTTGGATTTCCTGCCTTTCTGCGCCGCGCATATCCTGTCCGACAAGGCGCAGGAGGCAAAGGCCTTCGATCTCGTCAGTGCCTTCGGCGCGCCCTGGTCGATGAAGATGCTGGAGATCGACGCGGTCGGCATGTACGACACGGCGGCGGAGGAGATGGGGAAGATCTTCATCACCACCGAGCTCGGCGGCGGCGGCACGGCGACCGCGAAAAGCGCCGGCATCGCCAAAAGAGGCATCCGGAACGTGCTGAAGGCGGCGGGTATCCTGCTAGGGGTGGCGGAAGCCTCCGAGACCACCTGGCTCGACATGCCCGACGGCAACTGCTTCTCCTTCGCGGAGGACGGCGGCCTCATCGAGCCGCTCTTCGATCTCGGCGATGCGGTAAAAAACGGCGACGTCGTCGCCCGGATCTATCCCGTGGGCCGCATCGGCGTGCAGCCGCTGGAAGTCAGGGCGAAAATGGACGGCATCCTCGCCGCCCGCCATTTCCCCGGCCTCGTCAAATCCGGCGACTGCGTCAGCGTTCTGGCGACAACCCCGGCGGCGTGAGGCTGATTTCCACTTTCAAGAGCGGGTGGCAAAAGCTCCATGGTTCCGGGACATGAAGAGGAAAAGCGGACCGCGACCGGTGGCTTTGCGGGGCATGCTTTTTGTTCTTACCCTAAGAAGTAACGGTGAGCCAATTGGTGAGCCGTGTTAGATGAAAGTCGTCGGCTATGGCCAGCTTGAGACTTTGTGTGAGCCCGAGCTCTATTCGAGGCGGCTGAGGGTTTGGGGCAAGCGATATCGCCGGGTCAAGTGGGGAGTGCAGGCAATCGCATTTGTTCCGGTGATCTCCAGTCACGTCTTTCGTGGTCTCCCGGCCTTCATACAGAACGAATTGGGGCCGGCTGCCCTGCGCCGTGTCAATCGCGCCGCCGGCTTCGATATTGCGCTGATCGAAGACGGGAACTTCTTCGTTCCCCAACAATCCATGGTGGGGTTGACAAACGCCATGGCGAAGCTGGCGGGCAGCGACCATCTCGGTCTCCTGCTCGCGCCGCATATGGACGTGACCGCATATGGTATGTTCGGGCGCTACATTTCGGGGGCGGAAACGCTGCGGGAGGCGATTGCACGAAGTATTGCGGCGCTACGCTACCACAGTTCCTTTGATGACCTGTCGTGCACAGAGACAACAAGCACATTCTCCTTCAGCTACAAGTCCGCGTCGGCCAACGCGCAAGGCTATGACACCATTGCGAGCGCCGCTGCCGGCGAGCTCCTGAGCCTGACCAGGGTCTACCTGCCCGAGACGGCGCGTCCTCTTCGCGTGGAGCTCGACATCGCGCGCCCACGGCAAGCGTCCTTGTACGAGGACGTTTTCCAATGCCCGGTTGTCTTCAATGCGCCGGCCGTGGCCGTCGTGTTCGAACGCCAACGATTGATGGCGCGTGCGCCCACCGTGCAGCGTTCAATTCTGACGCTCGAGGACGTCGCCCGTGACCGGCCGGGCGGGGCGCCACGTCAGCTCGCCGATGTTGCCGTTGGGCAGATCCGCACGCAGCTTGCGACCGGTCAGGTCTCTATTGACGCCGTTGCACGATCCATGGACCTGAGCGTCAGGACATTGCAACGCGAACTGCGGCAGGAGGGTGCGGACTTCCGGGGCTTGACCAGTTCGATCCGGACCCAGCGTGCCGCGGAATTACTGCGGGGTACGCTGGAATCGATCACGAATATTTCCGAAGAACTCGGCTATAGCTCGGTTGAGGCCTTCTCGCGCGCCTTCCGGAAGGCGACCGGCTTGTCGCCGCGCGAGTTTCGCTCGGAGAACGCCTCGCTGGGGCGGTGAGCCGAGCGGGCTGAAAATTCTTGCACCCGCGTAAATTGTAAGCGATAGAATCCAGCTCACGCGTTTGTCGAGTCTCGTGCTAATGCCCCCGAAATCGCTGGAATTTCCGGGAAGAGCCGAAAGTTTCGAACTGGCGCAAAATATCAAGTTTCTCCTTTAAGGGGGCGCTAATCCTCGATGGCATGCGGTTCGATTCCCCCTTGGGCGACGACGTTTCGAGGACGGCAGCATTGAGGAGAATGCGTGACTTGACAAGGGATGAAGCAAAGATCCGACTATCGATCAGGGTTGCCCGCAAGGCGATGCTGGAAGGGAAGGAGCCGCGGGATACTGTAGACATTATCCGATCCATGCACCTGAACCAGGATCTCATAGATAAGACCGCCGGTTCCGGCCGGGCCCTGCGTGATGAGCAGGCGGGTCTTTCGGATCGACGTTTCTCTGAATCAGTATCTTCCGATCATGTTTGCGAAAAATCGCGCATAAATACTACAGAGCTTCCACCCAGATCGACCAGGAAGCAGTAATTTCACGGCGCATTGACCATGTTTGCGACGGCAAGCCCGACGAGCCTGCCCGATTCCCGAAGAAGGAAGGCGGCGGCGCTCGCCCAGTCCGCCGCGTCCTCCGGCACCGCGGCATCCGCTCCGGCGGGGGATGACGGCGTGGTCGACGCGGACTTCACCGAAATTCCCGACGACGAGCGCAAATGAGGGCGGCGATAGAAATCTGGCGACGGGGCGCACGCCCTCGTTGCCGGATGCCGGCGCGCGCCTCATATATTATGGAGTTCAATGATTTCCGGAGCCCGTCGTGAGAAATCCCTATGAGGTTCTCGGCGTGCCGTCCACCGCGACGGCGGCCGAGATACAGAGTGCCTACCGCAAGCTCGCCAAGAAGCTGCACCCGGACCTCAATCCGGGCGACAAGGCGGCGGAGGAGAAGTTCAAGGAGGTCGCCGCCGCCTATGACCTTCTCGGCGACGCCGACAAGCGCAAGCGCTTCGACGCTGGCGAGATCGACGCGTCCGGCGCCGAGCGCCCGCCGCGCCAGGACTATTACCGCAACTATGCCGGCGCGCAGGCGGACCATCCCTATGCGGATGCGTCCGGCTATGCCGATTTCATGGACGGCGACGACATCTTCGCCGATCTCCTGCGGCGCAGCCAGAAGGCGCGGGCGAACCGTCCCGGCGAGGACAGGCATTACCATCTGGAGATCGGCTTTGCCGATTCCATCGCCGGCGCGACCCGGCGCATCACCCTGCCGGACGGGACGACGCTCGACGTGAAAATCCCGCCGGGCCTCGTCAGCGGCCAGACGATCCGCCTCAAGGGCAAGGGCGCCCCGGGCTTCGGCACGGGGGCGCCGGGCGATGCGCTGATCGAGGTGGAGGTGCTGCCCGATCCGCGCTTTGCCCGCGAGGGCGACGACATCACCCTCGAGCTGCCCGTCTCGCTCACCGAGGCGGTGCTGGGCGGGCGCGTGCGGGTTCCCACGGCGACGGGCGCGGTGACGATGACGGTGCCGAAGGGTTCCAATACCGGCACGACGCTCCGGCTGAAGGGCAAGGGCGCGCCGAAGCGCGGCGGCGGCTTCGGCGACCAGTTCGTCAGGCTGAAAGTGGTGCTGCCTAGCCCGCCCGATGCCGAGCTCGAGGCCTTCGTTTCCGGCTGGGAAAAGGGAAAATCGTTCAATCCGCGCGAGGAGAGCTGATCATGGCTATGACCAGAGAGGAATTCCTGAAAACGTCCGGCCTGAAGGTCAAGGTGCTGGAACTGTGGATCGAGCAGGAATGGCTTCTGCCGGAGAAGACGCCCTCGGGCCCGCACTTTTCGGAGATCGACGTCGCCCGCGCGCGGCTGATCGGCGAGCTGCAAACCGGCATCGGGGTGAACGAGGCGGGTATCGACGTGATCCTGCATCTGATGGACCAGCTTCACGGCATGCGCCGGGCGCTGGCCGAGTTGCGCCGCGAAATGGGCAAGCCGGAGGCCTGATAGCGGCGGGCCGCCGGGCGAAACGGGAGGGAAGACGATGGGGCAGAACCGAAGCGCGGCGGAACCGCCCGGCCTTATGGAATTCGGGCCGTGGCTGGCGCAGGCCGTAGTCCTCGTCGTCGATGACGAGCCGGGCATTTGCAATCCAACTGCTCAATGCCATCGCCCGCTGCCACGCCTGCAGAAGAGCGACATGGGCAAGATCGTCGACATCCAGTTCGCGCGGCTTGCCCGAATGCTCGAAGAGCGCAAGATCGGGATCGTTCTGGAGGATGCCGGCCGCGACTGGCTGGCGGAAAAAGGGCTGGGATCCGGCCTATGGCGCGCGCCCTTTGAAACGGGCGATCCAGCGCTATGTACAGGACCCGCTGGCGGAGATGGCCCTGGCCGGCGAGGTGCGCGACGGCACGGCCGTGCGCATTTCCGCAGCCGGGAGCGATCTCACCTTCAACGGCAGAAAACCGGAATTCGTCGATGAGGACGAATACGACATGGCCTGACGGCCTTCAACGCAAAGGGAGAAAGACATGAGCGACAAGGTCAAGGAAAACATGGAAGTCATCGGCGCCGACGGCGTGCATGTCGGCACGGTCGACCACGTGGAAGGCAACCGCATCAAGCTGAAGAAGAGCGACAATTTCGGCCATCACGAGGGTCATCACCACTATATCGAGATGGGCTTCGTGGCGGGCGTGGAGGGCGACAGGGTGCGCCTGTCGGCCAATGCCGATATCGCGGTGACGCTGGAGGAGGAGAAATCCGGCCGTCCGGTCGATCTCTGATCCGTTCCGGGGCGGCTTGCCTCCGGCCGCCCCGCTTTTTCTCCAGCGCAGGATGCTCCCATGGAAGACTACGATCTCTATCTCAACCCGCAAAAACCGGCGATCGGCCTCTATGTGCGCGCCGGCGCGGGCCTTCCCGATATCGCCGATGCGAAGGACTGGATTTTCGATGGCACGGTGGAAAAAGACGCGCTACCGTCCGATGTGGTGAAAGCCCTCGAGGCGAACGGACACGCCTTCCGCGACATGGATTGAGCCGGCACCTGCCGGCTTCCCGCCTTCCAGCCCTTGCCGAATGGATCATGCATGGATGCAGTTCTTCCCTCCGTCGTCCCGCAACCGGTCGCCGCGCGCCTGACAAAGGCGGCCATTTTCCTCGTCGTGACGCTAGAACCCGGCAGCGCGGCCGAAGTTGCTGTGCGCAAGCTCTGCGCCGATCTTTCCGGCCTCCTGCGGGCCGTCGGCTTCCGCGATCTGGAGGGCGGGCTTTCCTGCGTGCTCGGCGTCGGCTCGGACGCCTGGGACCGGCTGTTCGGCTCGCCGCGCCCCAAGGACCTGCATCCCTTCCGCGAAATCCGTGGAAAGCATCATGCGGTGGCCACGCCCGGCGACCTGCTCTTCCATATCCGCGCCATGCGCATGGATCTCTGCTTCGAGCTCGCCACCCATATCATGAGCCGACTGGCGGGTTTCGTCGCCACCGAGGACGAGGTGCACGGCTTCAGCTATTTCGACGACCGCGACCTCATCGGCTTCGTCGACGGCACGGAGAACCCCGTCGACGGCGCGGCCGTCGCGGCGACGATCATCGGCGGCGAGGACGCGGATTTCGCCGGCGGCAGCTATGTCATCGTGCAGAAATATTTGCACGACCTGCCCGCCTGGAACCGCGTTCCGGTCGCCGAGCAGGAGCGGATCATCGGCCGGGAAAAGCTCTCCGACATCGAGCTCGACGACGCCGCCAAGCCGAGCTACGCGCATAATGTCCTCACCTCCATCGAGGAGAACGGCGCGCCGCTGGAGATCCTGCGCGACAACATGCCCTTCGGCGATGTCGGCAAGGGGGAGTTCGGCACCTATTTCATCGGCTATGCCCGCTCGCCGCACCGCATCGAGCGCATGCTGGAAAACATGTTCATCGGCCTGCCGCCGGGCAATTACGACCGGCTGCTGGATTTCAGCCGCGCCGTCACTGGCTCCCTGTTCTTCATTCCCTCCGCTTCGTTCCTCGACGCGGTGGCATCCGAGGCCGCGCCGGCCGTCCCTGCGGCCGCGGCGCCCCCGGCGACGGATCCGCCACCCCGCCGCGACGGCTCACTCGGCATAGGCTCTCTGAAAAAAGGGGTTTTCCATGAATAACCTGCATCGTGAACTCGCGCCCATTTCCGAGGCGGCCTGGGCGGAAATCGAGGAGGAGGCGGCGCGCACGCTGAAGCGCCACCTCGCCGGCCGGCGTGTCGTCGACATGGTCGGTCCCTCGGGGCCCAGCCTTTCGGTGGTCGGCACGGGCCATGTCCTGCCCATCGCGCCGCCGGACGAAGGCATCCAGTCCCTCCGGCGCGAGGTGAAGGCCCTGGTCGAGCTTCGCGTGCCCTTCCAGCTTTCGCGCGGCGCCATCGACGATGTGGAGCGCGGCGCGCTCGACAGCGACTGGTCGCCCGTCAAGGAGGCCATGCGCAAGATCGCCTTTGCCGAGGACCGCGCGGTGTTCGACGGCTATGCCGCCGGCAATATCGAGGGGATCCGCGCGGCGGCGAGCAATCCGGCCGTGCCGCTGCCGCCGGGCGTGAAGCGCTATCCGGACGCCGTGGCGCGGGCTGTAAGCGAACTCCGGCTTGCCGGTGTGGAAGGGCCTTATGCGCTGGTGCTCGGCGCGGATGCCTTTAGGGCGGCAAGCGGCGGCAGCGACGACGGCTATCCGGTCTTCCACCATATCGAGCGGATCGTCGACGGCGGCGTCATCTGGGCGCCGGCCATCGAGGGTGGCCTCGTGCTCTCGCTGCGCGGCGGCGATTTCGAATTGACCGTAGGGCAGGATTTTTCGATCGGCTATCTTTCCCACTCCGCCACCACCGTCGATCTCTACGTGCAGGAGAGCTTCACCTTCCGCACGCTGACGACGGAGGCGGCGGTGGCGCTTTCGCCGGAGTGATACGCGGCAGGAGGCCGTCATGACGGATAATGGCGGACATCACGTCGTCATCGTCGGCGGCGGGTTCGGCGGGCTGGAGGCGGCGCGACATCTGGCGACCGGCCCGTTCCGCATCACCGTGCTCGACCGGCGCAACCATCACCTGTTCCAGCCCTTGCTCTACCAGGCGGCGACGGCCTCGCTCGCCCTTTCGGAAATCGCCTGGCCGATCCGCTCGCTGCTCAGCCGTCACCGGAACGCGACGACGCTGCTCGGCGCGGCCAGCGGCGTGGATACGGCCGGCAGGGCCGTGCTGCTGGAGGACGGGCGGCGGGTCGCCTACGATACGCTGGTCCTCGCCACCGGCGCGCGCCACGCCTATTTCGGCCATGACGAATGGGAGCCCCATGCGCCGGGGCTGAAGACGCTGGAGGATGCGACGACGATCCGCCGGCGCATCCTCTCCGCCTTCGAGCGGGCGGAATGGCTGACGGATGCCGACGAGCGCCGCCGCCTGCTGACCTTCGCGATCATCGGCGCGGGGCCGACCGGCGTGGAGCTTGCCGGCACCATCGCGGAACTCGCCCATGAGACGCTGCGCCGCGATTTCCGCAATATCGATACGCGCGACGCGCGGGTGGTGCTCGTCGAGGCCGGCCCCCGCATCCTTGCGGCCTTCACCGAGGATCTTTCGACCTATGCCGAGCGGGCGCTCGCCCGGCTCGGCGTCGAGGTGCGCACCGGGCATGCGGTCTCGCAATGCAGCGCCGTGGGCATCGAACTCGGCGGCGAATTCCTGCCCGCCGGAACGATCCTCTGGGCGGCGGGCGTCGCCGCCTCGCCGGCGGCCGAGTGGCTGGGCGTGCCGGCCGACCGGGCAGGACGGGTCATCGTGGCGTCCGATCTTTCCGTGCCGGGCTTTGCGGATATCTTCGCGATCGGCGACACCGCGCATGTCCCCATGGGAGAGGGGAGGACGGTGCCGGGCATCGCGCCCGCCGCCAAGCAGGAGGGGCGCCATGTCGCCCGCGTGATCCGCGCCCGCATCGAAGGAAAGCCTGCGCCGGCGCCCTTCGCCTATCGCAACGACGGCAATCTCGCGACCATCGGCAAGCGGGCGGCCATCGTCGACCTCGGCTGGATCAAGCTCAAGGGCCGCCTTGCCTGGTGGACATGGGGGATCGCCCATGTCTACTTCCTGATCGGCCTGCGCAACCGCCTCGCCGTCGCGCTGAGCTGGCTGTGGATCTATTCGACCGGCCAGCGCAGCGCCCGCCTGATCACCGGGACGAGTGCCGAGAAGCAGGAGGGGAGACCGCAATGAGCAAGCGCTTTGCCGTCGGTGATCACGTCGCCTGGAATTCGGAGGCCGGCCGCGTGTCGGGCAGGATCATCGCCGTCCACACCAGCGATTTCGATTACAAGGGCCATACCCACCGCGCGTCGCCCGGCGATCCGCAATACGAGATCAAGAGCGACAAGACCGATCACATCGCCGCCCACAAGGGCAGCGCGCTCGACCGCGCGTGATTGGCGGCCGAGGGCTGGGGCCCCAAACGGGGGATTGCGGTGAGCAGGCCCGTTTCCCTCCATCTCTCGTCACGGCCGCAGCGCTGCCTCCACCGCCCGCGCATTGGCAAGGAGCGCGGCGTCCCTGCCGCCGGCGGCGGCGAGCATAAGGCCGACGGGGGCTTCTCCCTCGGCATGGACCGGCAGCGAGATGGCGCAGCCGTCCAGCATGTTGATCAGCGCCGGGTTGCGCAGCAGCGTGAGGTTGGTTCTCACGAAGAGATCGTTGTCGGCTTCCAGCGCGTCGATGGCCGGGGCGGCCATCGGCACGGTCGGCATGGCGAGGACGTCATAGGCCGAGATCGCCCGGTTCGTCGCCTCGATATAGGCGCGGCGCATGTGCAGCATGTCGATATAGTCCGCCGCCGTCTGTTCCCGGGCGCGAAGGATGCGGGCGCGCACGCGCTGGTCATAGGCCTCGCCGTGTTCCTCGAGGAGATCGCGGTGCCAGGCGAGCGCCTCCGGTGCCGAAAAGCCACCCTTGGCGTTGATCTGGCCGACCATTTCGAACTCCTTCAGCGCGATCTCGCTCACCATCGCACCGGCATCGGCAAGGCGCCTGAGGGCCGCCTCGAAGGTTCTCGCCACATGCGGCTCGATGCCGTCGAAGACGACGGATTGCGGCACGGCGATGCGCAGGCCCGCGACGCCGCGCTGCCCCTCTTCGGCAAGGGAGGCGCCGCTCAGGATCTCGTGAAGGCTGGCGCAGCAATCGACGCTGTTTGCCAGCGGTCCGATGGAATCGAGCGTGAAGGAGAGCGGAAGCGCGCCGGCGAGCGGCACGGTGCTGGCCGTCGGCTTGTAGCCGACGATGCCGCAGAGCGCGGCGGGGATGCGGCAGGAGCCGCCGGTATCCGAGCCGATGGCGGCGGCCGCCATGCCGTCCGCCACGCTGACGGCGGCGCCGGAGGAGGAGCCGCCCGGAATGCGGCCGGTCGCCCGGTCGTGAGGGTTGGCCGGCGTGCCGTAATGCGGGTTGATGCCGACGCCGGAAAAGGCGAATTCGGTCATGTTGTTGCGGCCGACGACGATGAAGCCGGCGGCCTTGAGGCGGGCGATGGCGGGCGCATCGCTCGTCGCGGCCGCAGCATGGGCGAGAATCGTGGAGCCCGCCGGGGTCGGTTCCCCGGCAAGGTCGAACAGGTCCTTCACGGCGATCGGAATGCCGGCAAAGCGCGAGGGGGCGAGGCCCGCCTTGCGCAACGCGTCGGCGGCCTTTGCCGCCGTACGGGCCTTCTCGGCATGGACCTTCACGAAGGCGCGCGCGCCTTCGCCCGCAGGCTCCGCGATGCGCGCCAGCGATTCCTCGATGAGCTGCGAGGCCGTGACCTTGCCCGCCGCAAGGTCCCTCGCAAGATCGTTCAGTATCGCGCGCATTGCTTTCTCCCGTGACCGAATCAGACCGGATCAAAATAGTGGATTTCGCGCGGCGCGCAGCCCTTCTTCGCGGCGAAAGAGCCGCGCGTCCAGCGCAGGCCTTGCCGCCTCTTGCAATCGGCCTTGAAGGCAGCAAAGTATCCGGGCGAAACCCGGAGGGAGTTCTCCATGCACAAGCCGATTTTCACTACCGCCCTCGTGCTCGCGGGGGCGTTGCTCGCTTCTGCCGCCGAAGCGAAGGTTCCCGCCTTCAAGGCCTCGTGCCCGGGCCGGGTGAGCGTGCGTGCGGACGAGGGCGGACCGATCTTCGTCAATGGCCGGGAGGCCCGGGTGAAGCGCTTCAACAGGAATTACTACGAGGCCCGCCTCGGTCCGTTGACCATCTCCGTTTCCGTCAACCGCGACGGCAGCCCCGATGTCTCCTATACGGGGCCGCGCGGGGCGAACGGCGTGTGCCGCGTCAAGGGCGACCGCGCCGCGCAAATGCAGGACGAGGACGGCGGAGGCTTATGGGAAGGCCGGCCGCGCCGCCGCTCCGAGGGCGTCGCGCTCGGCATGATGCCGGCCTATTGCCGCGGCGAGGCTTCCGCGCAGTTCCGCGTCCGGCCGTCGCGCATCGCGACCAACCGGCCCTTCATGAGCGGCCGGGGCTATGTCGTGCAGGGCAATTATCCCGACGGCAAGGGCACGGCCTTCTTCGATTGCTGGTTCGACAAGGGCGGCAATTTCGTCTCGATCAACTGAGGCCTGCCATTCGCGAGGCCGGGAGGCGAGCCTCCGGCGATCCGCCGCGTGGAGTCGTGCTTTCCTGCCGTCGCCCATTCCTCACGGTATCGGCATAACTTCAGGTTTGGTGGGTGTGCAATTTTTTCGCCCTGCTCAGCGCGTGTCAGAGTGTTAACATCCGTTGAAATAACAAGGGAACACGGCCGAAACGGATCACCCGGCGGCCGCTTGCACGAGAAAGCGGTTCGGGAGCGACCAGCCCGCAAGGGTGGCGTGCGGACGGCCGCGTCATGGGGGACATGATGGTCTGCTTGAAGCCATCCTTTATTTTCGGGGCAAAGATCGGCCGCGTCGCGGGCCGGGCAGGGTGCAATCCGACATGATGCCGGCGCCCGACAACGTGCTCATCCGCCTGAAATCCCTCAGCAAGCATTACGGGAGCCATACGGTTCTCGACGGAATCGATCTCGATGTGCGTTCCGGCGAGGTGCTGGCCATCATCGGACCGAGCGGCTCGGGCAAGAGCACGCTCCTGCGCTGCATCAACTATCTCGAGCCGCCGGACGGCGGTACGATCTCCATCGGTTCCATGACCATCGACGCCGCGCGGCCGGTGGGGCGGGCTGAACTGTCGGGCCTGCGCCGCCGCGTCGGCATGGTGTTCCAGTCCTTCAACCTCTTCCCGCACATGTCGGTGCTGCGCAATGTGAGCCTCGCGCAGGAACGCACGCTCGGCCGCAGCCGGGCGGAGGCCGACGAGCGCTCCATGCAACTTCTCAAGCGTGTCGGCCTCGCGGACAAGGCGGGGCAGTTCCCCGTGCGCTGTTCCGGTGGCCAGCAGCAGCGCATCGCGATCGCCCGCGCGCTCGCCCTCGACCCGGAGATCATGCTGTTCGACGAGCCGACCTCGGCGCTCGATCCGGAACTCGGCCTCGAAGTGCTCGCCGTCATGCGGGAGCTGGCCGAAAGCGGCATGACGATGATCGTCGTCACCCACGAGATGGGCTTTGCCGAGAACGTCTCCGACACCGTCATGATCATGGCCGACGGCAACATCATCGAGAAGGGGCCGTCCAAGGACGTCATGCGCAATCCGCGGGAGGAACGCACGAAGCGCTTCCTGCGCGCGGTGCACGACCGATGAGCGCGGCGGATTTCCTGCCGCTGCTGCGGGGCCTTGTCTGGACCGTCGCGCTCACGGGCGGGGCGTTCCTCATCGGCGCCGTGCTCGGCGTTCCCCTGCTCGTCGCGCGGCAGAGCCGGCTCTGGCCGGTCCGCTTCCTCGCCATGACCGTCATCCAGATCGTGCGCGCCATCCCGCCGATCCTCTGGCTCTTCATCATCTTCTTCGGCCTCGGCATGAGCGTCATGCCGATCAGTCCCTTCAACGCCGCGCTGGCGGGCCTCGGGCTGATCGCGGCGGCGAACATGGCGGAAATCTACCGCGGCGCGGTCGCCTCCATCCATCACGGCCAATGGGAAGCCTCCGCCGCGCTCGACCTCGGCCGCTGGTCGACCTTCCGCGACATCGTCGCGCCGCAGGCTTTCCGCGTCGCGCTGCCATCGGCGGCGAGCTACCTCATCGGCCTCATGAAGGAGACGGCGGTCGCCTCGACCATCGGCGTGGCCGAGCTTGCCTACCAGGGCAACCAGCTCTCGCAGCTCACCTTCCGGGGCCTCGAGGTCTTCGCGCTGGTCGGCCTGTTCTACGTGCTCCTGAGCCTGCCCATCGCCTGGCTCTCGCGCGTTGCCGATGGTTATCTCCGGGCAAAGGTGGCACGCTGATGTTTCCGACCCAAGACGAAATCGCCGCCTGGCTGCCGGACCTTCTGGGCGGCCTTTCCATCAGCCTCCAGGTGACGGCGCTCAGCCTCCTGATCGGCATTCCCTTCGGCCTCGTTCTGGCGCTCGGCGTGCTGGCGAAGAGCCGGGCGCTGAAGGGGCTCAGCCTCTTCCTGGTCGAGGTCGGCCGCGGCGCGCCGGCGCTGGTGCTGCTGCAATTCATCTATTTCGGCCTGCCGACGACCGGGCTGACGCTCGGCTCCTTCGCGGCCGCGGTGATCGCGCTCGCCTGGAACACCGGCGCCTATACCAGCGAGATCATCCGCGCCAGCCTGCAATCGGTCGCCCACGGCCAGCGGGAGGCGGCCGAAGCGCTGGGCCTCAACCGCTTCGACGAGCTGCGCTACGTGCTGCTGCCGCAGGGCCTCCGGGTCGCGCTGCCGGCGCTGCTCGGCTTCTCGATCCTGATCTTCCAGGGCACCTCGCTCTGCTTCACCATCGCCCTGCCGGAGCTGGTGAGCCGCGCCTACGAGATCGGCTCGACCACCTTCCGCTACTTCCCGGCGCTGCTTGCCGCCGGGGTGCTCTACGCCGCCATTTCCATTCCCGCCGCGCTTCTCGTCAGCCATGTCGAGAAACGCGCCGGCCTCTACGCGCAACGTTGAAACCAACCCGAAAGGACGCCTGCATGCTGAAAATCACGACCACCGCGCAGTTCCTTCTTGCCGGCATTGCCGGCCTGGCCCTTTCGGCCGGGATCGCCTCTGCCCAGGATTGCACGCCGAAGCACCAGTTCTCCACCATCGAGGCCGGCACGCTGACGGTCGCCGTCACCACCTACGTTCCCCATTCCTTCGTCGATGACAGCGGCAACATGAAGGGCATCGACGGCGATATCGCCGCCGAATTCGCCAAGCGCGAATGCCTGAAGGTCAAGGCCGTCGCGGTCGATCCGGCCGCCGCCATCCAGTATGTGCTCTCCGGCCAGGCCGACATCACCACCGGCGACTGGTACCGCACGGCCGAGCGCGCCAAGGTCATGAACCTTTCCGCCCCGCTCTACACCGACCAGATGGGCATCTATTCCAAGGAAGGCTTCAAGAACGTTTCCGACCTCGAAGGCAAGCAGGTCGGCACGGTGCAGGGCTATCTCTGGGTCGCCGACCTCAAGGCCATGCTGGGCGGCTCGCTGAAGCTCTACCCGAATTCCGTCAACATGCAGCAGGACCTTTCCTCCGGCCGTATCGATGTGGCGGTGGACGGCTATTCGACGGGCGTCGTCGCGGCGCAGAAGGGTGCGCTCGGCGACGTCAAGGTCAATGTCGCCGCGCCCGACGACCGCGTGAAGGCCACCAAGGAAGCCGCGCAGGCGGCCTTCCCCTATGCGCTGAGCGCCAAGGAATTCGGCGTCGCCCTCGATGCCGCGATCGCCGAAATGCACGCGGACGGAACGATCGTGAACATCCTCAAGTCCTACGGCCTCGACGGCACCGCCGCCGATACGGGCGCGCCTCGCCTCGTCGAATAGCCGTGGAAACGGGGGAGCGATGCTCCCCCGCCCTTCCTGAAATCCCCATCGGAGACACCAACGATGACTGTCTATACGGTCACGCGCCGCACCCAGTCGTGGTACGGCGAGCAGATCGGCATCCTGATCCTCGACGCGGCCTATCCCTGTGTGCCCGGCAATGTCGGCAATGCCACCACCTATGACTATCCGGTGCGGTTCCAGGAGGTGCGCGGCGCCTCGATCGACCGGCTGCTGAACCAGCGCGATCCGGCCCTGAAGGAGGTCTTCATCGAGGCGGCGGTCGAGTTGCAGAACCGCGGCGTCAAGGCGATCACCGGCGCCTGCGGCTTCATGGCCTATTTCCAGGAGGAGGTGGCGGCGGCGGTTGATATTCCCGTCTTCCTCTCCAGCCTGATGCAGATCCCCTTCATGCATGCGCTCTGCGGCGGGCGCGTCGGCGTCATCACCGCCAATGCCTCGCGCCTCACGCGCCGGCACTTCTCCGCCTGCAATGTCGGCGACCATGTGCCGCTCGCCATCGCCGGCATGGAGGGCGAGACGGAGTTCCGCGAGGCGATCCTCGAAGAGCGCGGCACGCTGGATTCGGCGGCCATCGAGCGGGAGGTGACGGCGGTCGCCCGCCGCCTCGTCGAGGAGAACCCCGACGTGCGGTCGATCCTGCTCGAATGCAGCGACCTGCCGCCCTATGCCCATGCGGTGCAGGCGGCGACCGGCCGGCCGGTCTTCGACTTCATCACCATGATCGATTATGTGCAGCGGAGCGTGGCCCGCCGCCCCTATGCGGGCAGCATGTAGCGTCACAGAAAGACGATAGGACCGGCGATGTCGCTCGACCATTATTATCTCCTCGGCCGTTCCGGATTGCGGGTCAGTCGCCTCGCGCTCGGCACCATGACCTTCGGCAATGTCGGCATCCGTGGCATCGGCGGCTCTTGGGGTAGCGACGAGGCGAGCGCCCGCGCGATCTTCAACCGCTATGTCGAGGCGGGCGGCAATTTCATCGACACGGCCGATTCCTATGCGGGCGGCATGAGCGAGAGCCTTGTCGGCAGCTTCGTCGCCGAGGCGGGTCTGCGCGACCATGTCGTCATCGCCACCAAGTTCTCGAACAATCTTTCCCCCGGCAATCCGAATGCCGGCGGCAACGGGCGCAAGAACATCATGCGCGCCGTCGATGCCTCGCTGAAGCGGTTGAAGACGGACTATATTGACCTCTACCTGCTGCACACCTGGGACCGCATGACCCCGGTGGAGGAGGTGATGCGCACGCTCGACGATCTCGTGCGCGCCGGCAAGATCCGCCACGCCGGCCTCTCCGACGTGCCCGGCTGGTATGCGGCGCGGGCGCAGACCTGGGCGGAGGCCCACGCGCTCTCCCAGCCCATCAGCCTGCAGCTTCCCTATTCGCTGGTGGAACGCAGCATCGAACATGAATTCGTGCCGCTCGCCGAAACGCTCGGCCTCGGCATCACCGCCTGGAGCCCGCTCGCCATGGGCCTGCTTTCCGGCAAGTACCGCTCCGGCGCGACGGAGGGGCGTCTTGCGCTCGACGCGTCCGGCAGCGGCCTCGGCCTCTTCACCGAGCGCAATATGCGCATCGTCGCGGCTCTGGAGGCGGTGGCTGCCGAGGCGGGGCGCAGCATGGCGCAGGTCGCGCTCAACTGGGTGGTGAATCGTCCGGGTGTCGCCGCCGCCATCGTCGGCGCCAGCCGCCTCGAACAGCTCGACGACAACCTCGCCGCGCTCGATTTCGACCTGACCGCCGGCCAGCGCGCCGCGCTCGACACGGCGAGCGCCGTGGACGCGCCCTATCCCTACAGCCTCTTTGCCGACGACTACCAGGCCGGCATCCTCAATACCGGCAGCACGGTCGGCGAGAAGCCCCGGACCTATCGCTCCGACACGTTCCTGCCGAAGGTGACGGACTATGTGTTCGGCCGGCCGAAAGACCATAAGGGCTGATTTCAGGCCGGCACGTCCGCATCGGCGTCCTGCTCGATCAGCCAGTCGCGGAAGAGTTCCGCTCCGCGCTTCGGCGGGCGCTGGGCGGGCATGACGATGTGGATGGCGTGTCCCGAGCGATAGGATTCCCTGAGCGGGAAGACGAGCCTGCCCGCCTCGATATGGTCGTGCACCAGATGCTTCCAGCCGAGCGCGATGCCCTGGCCGAGCACCGCCGCCTCGATGGAGCCGAGCGCGTCGGTGAACACGAAATCCTGCTTCAGCCGCGCCACGGGAACCGCGTGCCGCTCCAGCCATTCCCGCCAGCCGAGCCGGGTGCGATGCCGCTCCTCGAAATTCAGCAGCGTATGCTGCAACAGGTCGGCGGGCGCGCGGATCGGCCCGTGCTCCTTCAGGTAATCCGGGCTGCATACCGGCAGCACCTCTTCCGTCACGAAGCGCCAGGAATGGATGCCCGGCCACTTGCCGCTGCCGAGACGGGCGGAAAGGTCGATATCCTCCTCGATCAGATCCTGGTCGTCGCGGCTGCTCTCCTCGATGCGCAAGGAGACATCCGGATGCTTGGCCTTGAAGTCCTTCAGCCGCGGCAGCAGCCAGAGCTGCACGAAGGACGCCGAGAAGGAAACGCGCACCACATCGTTGGAATGCTTCTTCTGTAGCGAGGAAATGACCATGTGCAGGTGGTCGAAGGCCTCCTGCGTTTCCTTGTAGAGCCGCTGGCCCTCCGCCGTCAGCTCCAGCCGCGTGTGCTCCCGGCGGAAGAGCTTCAGCCCGGTCGCCTCCTCCAGCAGGCGGATCGTCTTGCTGACGGCCGGCTGGCTGACATTCAGCTCCTGCGCGGCGGCGGTGAAGCTGCGCCTGCGGGCGGCGGCCTCGAAGCAGAAGAGGTAATTGGCGGAGGGGACGAGGGAGCGGAGTCTGTGCATAATCTGAGGTTATGCCCCTCGGCAATTTTTAGCAAGATTACAGTGCGAGGGGGCGTTTGTAGGTTGGTGAAAACCAATTCGAGGGAACCTCTCCATGCAAACTCATGCTCGCGCCGTCGTTATCGGCGGCGGTTGCGTCGGCGCCGCCATTCTCTACGGTCTCACCAAGCGCGGCTGGACCGACGTCGCGCTTCTGGAGCGCACGCAGCTCACCGCTGGTTCCACCTGGCACGCCGCCGGCCTCATCCCCTCCTATGCCCGCAGCATCAATATCGGCCGCATGATCGCCAAGACCATCGAGATCTACGAGGGTCTCGAGGCCGAGACCGGCCAGCATGTCGGCTGGCACAAATGCGGGCAGTTGCGCATCGCCAACACGCGTGACCGCCTCGACGAATACAAGAGCTATATGAGCGTCGCCGCCGTGCAGGGCATCCGCGCCGAACTGGTGACACCGAAGGAAGCGCGCGAGCTCTGGCCGCTGCTCGAGAACAACAAGGACATGCTGGCGGCGCTCTATCACCCCGACGACGGCCATATCGCTCCGGCCGACGTCACGCAGGCCATGGCCAAGGGTGCGCGCGACCGCGGTGCGAAGATCTACCTCAACACCGAGGTGAAGGGCTTCGAGCGCCTTGCCGGCGGTGAATGGAAGATCATCACCAACAACGGCGAGATCGTCTGCGAGCACATCATCTCGGCGACCGGCAACTATGCCCGCCAGACCGGCGCGATGCTCGGCCTTGAAATCCCGGCCATCCCGATCCTGCATCAATACTGGATCACCGATGCCGTTCCCGAGATCATCGAGCGCAAGCGCCAGGGCCTGCCGGAAATGCCGATCCTGCGCGACGAGGGCTTCGAAGGCTATCTTCGCGAAGAGGGCGACGGGCTGATGTTCGGTCCCTACGAGAAGACCGAGCATCTGAAGCTCTTCGCCGAGAATGGCGTGCCGGAATGGTTCGGCGCCGATCTCGTCGAAGAGGATTTCGACGCGGTGGCCTGGAACTGGGAAGCCGCGATGGAGATGGTTCCGGCGCTCGGCCGCGTCGGCATCAAGGCCAATGTCCGTGGTCCCTTCCAGATGACCGCCGACGAACTGCCGCTGGTCGGCCCCGCCTGGGGGCTGGAGAATGTGTGGATCGCCGAGGGCGTGCCCGGCGGCATCCTGTGGGGCGGCGCCATCGGCTACTATCTCTCCGAGCGCATCGTCGAGGGCGCCAACAGCCTCGATACGTCCGAACTCGACCCGCGCCGCTTCGGTGATTACGCCAATAAGGAATGGACCCGCCAGAAGGTGCGCGAAAGCTGGGGCACCCATGCCGAACTGCATTTCCCCGGCCAGGACATGCCCGCCGCCCGCCCGCAGAAGACCGCCCCGTCCTACGATATCCTGTCGCAGCGCGGTGCCGTCTGGGGCGTCCTCAACGGCTGGGAAGTGCCGAACTGGTTCGCGCCCGATGGCGTCGAGGCGAAGGACCAGTATAGCTGGCGCTGGACGCAGAAGGGCCATTACGTCGCCGAGGAGGTGAAGGCGGTGCGCAATGCCGTCGGCCTCGTCGAGATGACGCCGATGACCAAATACGAGGTTTCCGGCCCCGGCGCCGAAGCCTGGCTCGACGGCATCCTCGCCAACCGCCTGCCGAAGACGGGCCGCGTCAATCTCAGCCATCACCTGACGAAGACCGGCGGCGTGCAGGCCGAATATGTGGTGGCACGCCTCGAAGACGGCAGCTTCTACCTGATCTCGACGCCGCGTGCCGAGCGCTGGAATTTCGACGACCTGTCGAAGCTGCTGCCAAAGGACGGCAGCGTGCAGCTTCGCAATGTCACCAACGAGCGCGGTTGCTTTACTGTCGTCGGCCCCAAGGCCCGCGAGGTGTTGCAGGGCCTCACCGAGATGGATCTTTCCAACGAGGCCTTCCCGTGGTTCGGCGTCAAGTCCGGCACGGTCGGCCTTGCCACCGATGTGCGGATGCTTCGCGTCAACTACGAGGGCGAGCTCGGTTGGGAACTCTACCATCCGCTGCCCTACCAGCGGCAGCTTCTGCAGGCGATCCTCGCGGCGGGCGAGCCGCACGGCCTGCGCCTCGTCGGCTATCACGCGCTGGAATCGCTGCGCCTCGAAAAGTCCTACCGCGCCATGTATCGCGACATGAACCCGGAGCTGACCGCCTGGGAAAGCAGCCTCGACCGCTTCATCCGGCTCGACAAGGGCGATTTCATCGGCAGGGCGGCGCTGGTGCGCCAGCAGCAGGAGGGCGTGAAGCAGCGCTCGGTGACGATCGCCATCGACACGGAGGATGCAAGCTCGCTGATCCACGAGGGCGTCTATCATGACGGTAAACTCGTCGGGCGCATCACATCAGGCAGCTATGCCTATACGGTCGGCCACGACATCGCCTTCGCGCTGCTGCCGGTCGAACTCGGAACGCCCGGGACGGAGCTGGAAGTGCCGATCCTCGGCGAGCGGCGCAAGGCCCGGGTGATCGCGGAATCGCCCTACGACCCGGAAGCCCTGCGCGGCCGCATGTAACGAACCGAAGAGGAGTTGAGCCATGAAGATCCTTGTCCCAGTAAAGCGGGTCGTCGACTACAACGTAAAGATCCGTGTGAAGGCGGATGGCTCGGGTGTCGAGCTTGCCAATGTTAAGATGTCGATGAACCCGTTCGACGAGATTTCGGTGGAAGAGGCGCTGCGGCTGAAGGAAGCCGGCAAGGCTGAGGAAGTGGTCGTGGTGTCGATCGGCCCGGCCAAGGCCGAGGAGACGCTGCGCACCGCGCTCGCCATGGGCGCCGACCGCGCGGTGCTGGTCGAGACGGATGATGCCGTCGAGCCGCTGGCGGTCGCCAAGATCCTCAAGGGCGTTGCCGAAGCCGAACAGCCGGGCCTGATCATCGTCGGCAAGCAGGCGATCGACGACGATTCGAACCAGACCGGCCAGATGCTGTCGGCGCTGCTCGGCTGGGCACAGGCGACGTTCGCCTCCAAGGTCGAGATCGGTTCCGGCTCGGCGCAGGTCACGCGCGAAGTCGACGGCGGTCTCCAGACGATCGAGGTGAAGCTTCCGGCGGTCGTCACCACCGACCTTCGCCTCAACGAGCCGCGTTATGCCTCGCTGCCGAACATCATGAAGGCGAAGAAGAAGCCGCTCGACAAGAAGGCTCCGTCCGACTTCGGCGTCGACACGGCCCCACGCCTCAAGGTGCTGAAGACCGAGGAGCCGTCGGGCCGCAAGGCGGGCGTCAAGGTCAAGTCGGTGGCCGAGCTGGTCGAAAAGCTCAAGACCGAAGCCGGCGTGCTCTAAGCAGGAAAGGGAGACAAGACATCATGGCCATTCTTCTTCTGGCAGACCACGACAACGCAACCCTTTCCGACCAGACCGCCAAGGCGCTGACGGCAGCGAGCAAGATCGGCTCGGACGTGCATGTTCTCGTCGCCGGCTCGGGCGCCAAGGCCGCGGCCGATGCAGCCGCAAAGCTGTCGGGCGTGACGAAGGTCCTGCTCGCCGACGATGCGAGCCTCGGCAACAATCTGGCCGAACCGCTGGCCGCGCTCATCGTGTCGCTGGCCGGCAACTATGACGCCATCGTCTCGGCGGCGACCTCGGTCGGCAAGAACGTGCTGCCGCGCGTTGCCGCCCTGCTCGACGTCGCGCAGGTCTCGGAAATCGTCGAAGTCATCTCTGCCGACACGTTCAAGCGTCCGATCTATGCCGGCAATGCCATCCAGACGGTTCAGTCCACCGATGCGAAGAAGGTGATCACCGTGCGCACGGCGTCCTTCGCCGCTGCCGGCGAGGGCGGAAGCGCATCCATCGAGACCATCCCGGCCGCAGCGAACCCGGGCCTGTCCACCCACGTCAAGGACGCCCTCTCGTCCTCCGACCGTCCGGAGCTGACGTCGGCGAAGATCATCATCTCGGGCGGCCGTGCGCTCGGTTCGTCGGAGAAGTTCCAGGAGGTCATCCTTCCGGTCGCCGACAAGCTGGGCGCGGCCGTCGGCGCCTCGCGCGCCGCCGTCGATGCCGGCTATGC
>Ga0222427_100337_pt1 | contig 87331 bp, 74 predicted proteins | sample 2B20Ametagenome_FD_182890 | JGI IMG/M metagenome (GOLD analysis project Ga0222427, IMG submission 182890) | Enriched microbial communities from leaf-cutter ant dump, University of Wisconsin, Madison, United States - 2B20A (version 2) | ecosystem: Environmental > Terrestrial > Nest > Insects nest... | reverse complement strand
GAACCGCGGCCCGGACCGATCGGGATGCCCTGGTTCTTGCCCCACTGGATGAAGTCGGCAACGATCAGGAAGTAGCCGGGGAAGCCCATCTTGATGATGGTGTTGAGCTCGAACTCCAGCCGCTCGAAATAATCCTCGCGGCTCTTGCCCGGCGCCAGCGGGTTCTTCTTCAGGCGTTCTTCCAGGCCCTCGCGCGATTGCTTCTGGATCCAGCTGTCCAGCGTCTCGTCGTCCGGCACCGGGTAGTTGGGCAGGAAGTAGGTGCCCAGCCGCATCTCCACGTTGCAGCGTTGCGCCAGCGCCAGCGTGTTGTCGATGGCGTCGGGGATGTCGGCGAACAGCTCGCACATCTGCTCGGGCGACTTCAGGTATTGCTCGCGGCTGTACTCGCGCGGGCGCTTGGGGTCATCCAGCACGCGGCCGGTGGAAATGCACACCCGCGCCTCGTGCGCGTCGTAATCCTTTTCGTCCAGGAAGCGCACGTCGTTGCTGGCGATCACCGGCAGGCCGCGCTGGCCGGCGGCCATCAGCGCGAACTGGTTGAACGCTTCCTCGCCATCGCGGCCGGTGCGGGTCAGCTCCAGGTGCAGGCCATCGCCGAACACCCGCTGCCAATCGGCCAGCTGCTGCTCGGCCAGGTCATGCCGGCCCTCGCTGGCCAGGCGCCCGGCCAGGCTTTGCCGCCCGGCCAGCGCGAACAGGTTGTGGCAACCGTCCTTGAGCCATTGCGGGTGCACGGCCACGCCGCCTTCGTTGCGGTGGCCTTCCATCCATGCGCGGGTCAGCAGCCGCGACAGGCTCAGGTAGCCCTCGCGGTCGCGGCACAACAGGGTCATGCGCCACGGATCGTGGCCGTCCTCGGCGATCAGCAGGTCGGCACCGGCAATCGGCTTGACGCCCACGCCCTCGGCGGCCTTGTAGAACTTCACCAGCGCGAACAGGTTGTTCAGGTCGGTGATTGCCAGCGCCGGCGCGCCCATCTCCACCGAGCGGCTGAGGATGTTGGGCTGCTTGGCCTTCTTCGGATCGGCCTGGTCCGGTTTGGCCGGTACGCGGATGGTGGAGTCCACCATCGAGAACTCGGTGTGGATGTGGAGATGGACGAAGCGGGGAGTGCTCATGCCGGATCACTGCGGTGACAGGGCAGGGTAGCGGCGGGGGCCAGGGGGGACAAGGCTTGACAGCGGCTCTTGCTGACGAGGGAGCAGGGGGGAAGTCGTAGGTGCCGGGCTTGCCCGGCACGGAACTTCATCGGGAAGGCTCACATGCGGGGCAAGCCCCGCATCTACATTGGGGCGGACAACGGCGCGTGCGCGGCGAGGGCCTCGCGTACCGGGGCGAAGCTGCGCCGGTGCTCGGCGCAGGGGCCGTGGCGGCGCAGGGCGGCCAGGTGCACCGGGGTGCCGTAGCCCTTGTGCCGGTCGAAGCCGTATTCGGGGTGGCGCTGGTGCAGGTCCAGCATGTAGCGGTCGCGGCTGACCTTGGCCAGGATCGAGGCGGCCATGATCGCGCGGTCGATGGCGTCGCCGCCGACCAGTGCCTCGGCCGGACAGGGCAGGCCCTTGGGCACCTTGTTGCCGTCGATGCGGGCAAATTGCGCCACGTGCGCCACGCCTTCCAGCGCCCGGCGCATGCCCTGCATCGTCGCCTGGAAGATGTTGATGCCGTCGATCTCGGCCACGTCCACCATCACGATGCAATGGGCCAGCGCGCGCTCGACGATGCGATCAAACAGCTGCTCGCGGCGCGTGGCGGTCAGCGCCTTGGAATCGTCCAGCCCGTTGATGCGTGGACGCTGCGGGTCGAACACGACGGCCGCCACCGCGACCGGCCCGGCCAGCGGGCCACGGCCGGCCTCGTCGATGCCGGCGTAGAGCGGGGGACGCGGAGCGGGAGACGGGGAATGGGAGAACAGGGAGGGCTGTTCCAATGCTGCCTTGCGGATGGAGCGGGGAGGGGTCATGCGCCGGCTTCCGGCGATTCCCTGCTCCCTGTTCCCCGTTCCCCGCCTTCCAGCAATTCCGCCACCGCGTCGGCGGCGCGGGCGGAGGCATCCTGGCGCAGCTCCAGGTGCAGGCGGCGGTAGTCGTCCTGCAGGCCGGCCACGCAGTCGGGGTGCTCGAACCACTGCAGCACGGCGGCGGCGAGGCGGTCGGGCGTGCAGTCCTGCTGGATCAGCTCCGGCGCCAGGTCGCGGCCGGCCAGCACGTTGGGCAGGGCATAGCGGTCGACCTTGATCAGCCCCAGCAGCCTGACGATGCGCGCGGTGAGGGCGGACACGCGGTAGCCGACCACCATCGGCCGCTTGACCAGCATGGTTTCCAGCGTCGCGGTGCCCGAGGCCAGCAGCACCACGTCGGCGGCCACCATCGCCTCGCGCGCGCGGCCGTCGAGCACGCGCAGGCGCGCGCCGGGCAGCGCCGAGGCGGCGATCTGCTGGTCGATCAGCTGCCGGCACTTCGCGTTGGCCGCCGGCACCACGATGTGCAGGTCCGGCATGCGCTCGCAGGCCTGCCACGCCGCCTCGAAGAATGCCGGCCCCAGCCGGCCGACCTCGCCCAGCCGGCTGCCGGGCAATACCGCCAGCACCGGCGCGGTGCCCGGCAGGCCGAGCGTGGCGCGGGCCTCGATGCGCTCGCTTTCCAGCGGGATCGCGTCGGCCATCGGGTGGCCGACGAAGCGCGCGTCGATGCCGTGGCGGGCATAGATCGGCGGCTCCATCGGGAACAGGCACAGCACCAGATCGGCGCTGGCGCCGATCTTCTCGGCGCGCTTCTCGCGCCAGGCCCATACCGAGGGGCTGACGTAGTGCACGGTGCGTACACCGCGCTGCTTGAGCCATTGCTCGACGCCGAGGTTGAAGTCGGGTGCGTCGATGCCGATGAACACGTCCGGCTGCCAGTCCAGCACGCGCTGGCGGAAAGCCCTGCGCAGCTTCAGCAGACGCGGCAGGTGACGCAGGACCTCGGCCAGCCCCATCAGCGCCAGCTCGCTGGCGTCGAACCAGGTCTGGCAGCCCACGTTGCGCATCGCGTCGCCGCCGATGCCGGCGAACTCGGCATCGGGAAAACGCCGACGCAGTTCGACGATCAGGCCGGCACCGAGGCCGTCGCCGGAGGTTTCCCCGGCGCAGAGCACCACGCGCGGAGCGCGGGGAACGGGCGATGGGGAATGGGAAACGGAGGAAGCCGAGGGGCTGATTGGCATGGCGCCTTCATTCCCTGTTCCCTGTTCCCCGTTCCCGCTGTTGTTCCCGGCATTCATCGCTGCAATGGGCGGTCGCCGTGTTCGATGAAATCCAGCATCTGCCGCACGTCGTCGCTGTCGCGGGCCTGTTCGGCCAATTGCTGCTTGGCCTCGGCCAGCGGTACGCCGGCCACGTACAGGGTGCGGTAGGCGCGCTTGATGGCGCTGATGCGCCCGGCGTCGAAGCCGCGGCGCTTGAGGCCTTCGGCGTTGATGCCGCGCGGGCGGCCGTGGCCATCGATGCCGACCATCGTGAATGGCGGGATGTCGCCGGTGACCAGTGCGCCCATGCCGAGGAAGGCATGGTCACCGATGCGGCAGAACTGGTGGGCGCCGGCGAAACCGCTGATGATCACCCAGTCGCCGACGCTGACATGGCCGGCCAGGGTTGTGTTGTTGGAGAACACGCAGTGGTCGGCGACGTGGCAGTCGTGCGCCACGTGCGTGTAGGCCAGCATCCAGTTGTCGTTGCCGATGGTGGTGATGCCGCCGCCGCCGCCGGTGCCGCGGTTGATGGTGACGAACTCGCGGATCACGTTGCGGTCGCCGATCACCAGTTCGGTGCGCTCGCCGGCGTACTTCTTGTCCTGCGGCTCGCCGCCGATCGCGGCATGGCCGACGAAGCGATTGTCGCGGCCGATGCGGGTCGGGCCGTGGATGCTGCAATGCGGGCCGACCACGCTGCCGGCGCCGATCTCGACGTCGGCGCCGATCAGGCTGAACGCCCCCACGCGCACGTCGTCGGCCAGCCTCGCGGCGGGGTCGACGACCGCGGTGGGATGGATCAGGGGGGCGCTGTCGCTCATGCGCGGGCTCCGGTGGGCGTCATTCGCGGGTGCCGGCGCACAGCACTTCGGCGTGCGCCACCACTTCGCCGTCCACCTTGGCTTCGCCGTAATAGACGGCCATGTTGCGGATCACGCGCTTGACCTGCACGTGCAGTTCCAGCACGTCGCCGGGCACCACCTGCTTCATGAAGCGCACGTTGTCGACCTTGACCAGGTAGAACAGCTTGGACTGCGCATCGCGGCCCAGGGTGAGCTGGGTCAGCACGCCGCCGGCCTGCGCCAGCGCCTCGATGATCAGCACGCCCGGCATGATCGGCTGGGTCGGGAAGTGGCCCTGGAAGAACGGCTCGTTGATGGTGACGTTCTTGTGCGCGACGATGGTCTTGGCTTCGGTGTCGAGCGAAACCACCTTGTCCACCAGCAGGAACGGGTAGCGGTGCGGGATCAGCGTGCGGATGGTGGTGACGTCGATGGGCAGCGACAGGGGCGAGTTCATTCCTTCTCCTTGCTCACGGCCAGAACCCGGCGGGCCAGGGTGTCCAGCTGCTTGAAGCGCGCGGCGTTCTTGCGCCACGTGCGGTTGTCGGTCAACGGGGTACCGGACGAGTACTCGCCCGGTTCGGTAATCGAGTTGCGCACCACCGAGCGGCCGGTGACGACCACGCGGTCGCAGATCTCCAGGTGGCCGACCACGCCGACGGCGCCGCCCAGCAGGCAGTAGCGGCCGATCTTCGCGCTGCCGGCGATGCCGGTGCTGCCGGCGATGGCCGAATGCGCGCCGATGTGGACGTTGTGGGCGATCTGCACCAGGTTGTCCAGGCGCACGTCCTCTTCCAGCACGGTGTCTTCCAGCGCGCCGCGGTCCACGCAGGTGTTGGCGCCGATCTCGCAGTCGTCGCCGACGCGCACGCCACCCAGCTGCGGCACCTTGATCCAGTGGCCGTCGTCCATCGCCAGGCCGAAACCGTCGGCACCGAGCACCGCGCCGGGGTGGATGCGCACGCGCTTGCCCAGCTTCACCCGGGTGACCAGGGTGACGCGGGCGACCAGTTCGCAGCCGGCTTCCAGCACGCAGTCCTCGCCGATCACGCTGTTGCTGCCGACGATGCAGTTCTCGCCAACCACGCTGCGCGCGCCGATGCTCACGAACGGGCCGATGTGGGCGCTGGCGGCGACCTGCGCCGAGGGATCGACCACCGCGCTTGGGTGGATGCCAGGTTCGCGCAGCGGCACCGACTCGAACAGCGCGCCAATCCTGGCGAAGGTGGTGTACGGGTCCTTGGCGACCAGCGCGGTGCCGGGCGCGGCCCCGGCGTCGTCGGCGCGCAGCACCACGATGGACGCGTGGCTGTCGGCCAGCTGCGCGCGGTAGCGCGGGTTGGCGAGGAAGGTCAGCTGGCCGGGGCCGGCATGGGCCAGCGTGGCCACGCCGTGGATGGCCACGGACGGGTCGCCGTGGACCTGCAGACCGAAGCGGTCGGCCAGTTCCTGAGCGGTATGGGTAGGAGTATTCACGCCGGGAGTTTAGCGTCTGGAAGTGGCGCGGTCATGCGGCCGGACCGGAAAACATACGCGGTGGGACACTGCCAGTGCGCATGTGCGGGCGCCGGAGGGCGGGTATGGAGCATGCGGAGGCGTTCCGGAGGAGAGCCCCCTTTGGTAAAGGGGGCGCGCCGAAGGCGTGGGGAATTGGAAGGCCAGAGCACGGCCCATCGTTCCGTCGTGGCGGAACGATGGGTTCCCGGGGCACAGCCCCGGGTGCGGCGGGCAGTTCCTAGAACTGCCCGCCGAAGGTGAACTGCAGGCGTTCCAGCTCGTCGCCTTCCTTCTTCTTGAACGGGAAGGCGTAGCTGATCGAGATCGGGCCGACCGGCGCGCGCCACAGCAGGGCGACGCCGGCCGAGGCACGCAGCTCGCCTGCGTCGAAGTCGTCGGTGCTGTTGTAGACGTTGCCGAAGTCGACGAACGCCGACACGCGTGCCGAGGGGCTGTCGAACAGCTTCGGGAAATAGGCCTCGATCGAGCCGACCGTCTTCACCGAGCCGCCCAGCGGCTGGCCGCGGTAGTAGCCGCCGATGATCTCCGAGCGTGGCCCCAGGGTGTTGTCGCGGAAGCCGCGTACCGAGTTGGTGCCGCCGGCATAGAAGTTCTCGAAGAACGGCAGCCCCGACGCCTTGAGCTGGCGGTGGTTGGCGGTGGGGTTGGTGGCGCAGTCCACCACTTCGGTGGTGGCCGGCCGGCCCGGGACCGCCGGGGTGTCACCGTCGGCCGGTGTGCCGGGAACGGCGGGGATGTCGTTCCAGCAGATGTCGCGCACGGTGTCGTTGCCGTAGGAGTCGCCGTAGCCGAGCTCAATGCGGGTATTGATGACCAGCGACGGGATGATCGGCCAGTACCGGGAGTACTGGTAGTTGAGCTTGTAGTATTCGGCGGTGGAGCCGGGCAGCGTGACCTCCAGGCCCAGGCGCTGGTAGGTACCGCGGGTGGGCATGAAGTAGTCGTTGCGGGTGTCGCGGGCCCAGCCCAGCTCGGTGCGCCAGGAATGGAAGGTGCGCTGGCCAATGGCATCGATGTAATCGATGATCGCCTGCGGGGTGTAGCCGCTGTAGGTGGTGATCTGATTGCTGTCGATGCCGAACATCAGCGAGAAGCTGTCGTTCTCGGTGATCGGCACGCCGAACACCATCTGTGCCGCGCCGTTGGTGCTGTTGTACTGGGCGGTGTTGAAGTCCGAATAGTCAAGCTCGCGCCAAGACAGGTTGTAGCCCAGCGACACGCCGTCGTCGGTGAAGTACGGGTTCATGTAGGAGAAGCCGTAGCGCTGCAGGTAACTGCTGCGCGAGGCCTCGACCGACACCCGGTTGCCGCCGCCGAGGAAGTTGTTCTGCGACAACTGCACCGAGGTGGTCATGCCGTAGGACTGGGAATAGCCCAGGCCGAACACGAAGCTGCCGGAGGTGGTTTCCTTGACGTTGTAGACCACGTCCACCTGGTCGTTGCTGCCGGTGACCGGGGTGGTTTCCACGTCCACCGACTCGAAGTAGCCCAGCCGCTGCAGGCGGATCTTGGAGCGGTCGATCGCCGCCTGCGAGTACCAGGCGTTCTCGAACTGGCGCATCTCACGGCGCAGCACCTCGTCGGCGGTACGGCTGTTGCCCTTGAACACGATGCGGCGCACGGTTACACGCGGGCCTGGCACCACCTGCATGTTCACCGCCACCGTGCGCTCGGCGCGGTTGCTGGTCGGGATCGGGTTGACCTTGGCGAAGGCGTAGCCGATGTTGGACAGGCTGTTGGTGATGCCGTTGGCACTGAATTCCAGCAGCGCGCGCGAGAAGATGTTGCCGGCCTTCTGGATCACCATGCGCTCGACGTCCTCCTGCGGCAGGATGGTCTCGCCGGTGACCTTGATCTCGGAGATCTTGTACTGCTCGCCCTCGGTCACCCCGGCGGTGATGAACATGTCGCGCTTGTCGGGGCTGATCGAGACCTGGGTGGAATCGATGCTGAAGTCCACGTAGCCACGGTCCAAATACCAGGAGTTGAGCTTCTCCAGGTCGCCGGACAGCTTTTCCTTGGAGTACTGGTCGTCGCGGCGGTACCACGAGGCCCAGTTGTGCTCCTTGGATTCCCATGCGTCGAGGATCTCCGAGGCCTCGAACTTCTCCGGGCCGATCAGGTTGACGTGGCGGATCTTGGCCGCCTTGCCTTCCTTCACTGCGATGGCCACGTCGACGCGGTTGCGGTCCAGCGGGCTCACCGTCGGGGTGATCTCGACGTTGTACTTGCCGCGGTCGTTGTACTGGCGGCGCAATTCCTGGGTCACCCGGTCCAGGCTCAGGCGGTCGAAGGTGCCGCCCTCGCTCAGGCCGATGTCGCTCAGGCCCTGGAGCAACTGCTCGCTCTTGATGTCCTTGTTGCCGGTGACGGTGAGCTTGTTGATCGCCGGGCGCTCCTTGACCGTCACCACCAGGATGTCGCCTTGGCGGTCCAGCTGCACGTCCTCGAAGAAGCCGGTCCTGTAAAGGGCGCGGATGGTGTCGCCGACCTTGGCGTCGTCGACCGTGTCGCCGCGCTCTACCGGCAGGTAGGTGAACACCGTGCCGGAGGCGATGCGCTGCAGGCCATCGACGCGGATGTCGCTGGCGGTGAAGGGTTCGGCAGCCTGTGCAAGCGCGGGCAGGGCCATGCCCGCGGCAAGGGCGAGGGCAAGCGGGCGGCGATGGAAAAGTCGCGTCATGTCACGTCCGGAGGGAGTCGATTTCATTGTTGCGTGGGTGCCGGCGTATGACGACGACAGTGGAAAAAAGTTCATCGCAGGACCAGGCCGAGGATGTCGTTGTAGAACGCCAGCCCCATCAGCCCGGCCAGCAGCGCCAGGCCGACGTACTGCCCGGCGGCCATGACCCGCTCGCTCAAGGGGCTGCCCTTGACCAACTCGATAAGGTAATACAGCAGGTGGCCCCCATCCAAGACGGGGATGGGCAGCAGGTTGATGATGCACAGGCTCAGCGACAGCAGCGCCAGGAAGTACAGGAACCAGTCCATGCCGCGTTCGGCCGAGGCGTTGGCGACGCGGGCGATGGTGATCGGGCCGGAAATGTTCTTGACCGAGGCATGCCCGGTGAGCATGCGCCGCATCATGCCCAGCGAGTCGCCGGCGAGCTTGCCGGTCTCGCGCAGGGCGGCCGGCAGCGCCGCCAGCGGCCCGTACTGGCGCAGGGCGTCGTAGGCCGGGCGGCCGCTGGCGAAGCCGGTGCCGAGCAGCCACGGGCCCTTGCCGCCGCTGGCCTGGCGCGGGGTGATTTCCAGCGCCAGGCGCTGGCCGCTGCGCTCGACCTCGATCATGCCCGGGCCGCCGCGCCGGCCCAGTTGCTGTATCAGCGGGGCCACCTGCCCGGCGCTCGTCACGGCCTGCCCGTCGATGGCCAGGATCAGGTCGCCCGGCTGCAGCACGCCGCTGGCGGCCGAGCCTTCCAGCACCGAGTCCAGCCGCGCCGGCTGGATCTGGAACTGCCATGCCAGCCCCGCCTGCGCCGCCACGCCGTGTTCGTCGAAACCGGCTGGCAGGGTGGACAGCGGCAGCACCCGGGTGCGTTCGTTGTCCTGGCGGTCGCGCACCCGCACCCGGGCGTCGCTGCGATCCATCGCCGCGGTGGTCAGCGCCATGCCGGCCTCGGCCCAGGTGGCGACGGTGCGGCCGTCCACGTCGAGGATGCGGTCGCCGCTGGCGAAACCGGCGCTGGCGGCCATGCCGCCGGCCTGGCCGACGGTGGCCGAATAATCGCGGTTGCCGACCACGAACATCGCCCACAGCAGGGCAATGCACAGCAGCAGGTTGGCGGCGGGGCCGGCGGCGACGATGGCCAGGCGCTGCCACACGTTCTTGTTGTTGAAGGCGGCCATGCGCTCGCCGGCGGGCACTTCGGCCTCGCGCTCGTCGAGCATCTTCACGTAACCGCCCAGCGGGATGGCGGCGACGGCGAACTCGGTGCCGTTGCGGTCTCGGCGGCTCCACAGCGGCCTGCCGAAGCCGACCGAAAAGCGCAGTACCTTGACGCCGCAGCGCCGGGCCACCCAGTAGTGGCCGAACTCGTGGAAGGTCACCAGCACCCCGAGGCTGACGATCATCCACCACACGGACCCGATGAAATCAGCCATGCAGGCGGCTCGGTTGGAAGTCGGGATCAGGCATGCGGCAGGCGGGCGATGGCGGTTTCGGTGATCTGGCGGGCGCGGGCGTCGGCGGCCAGCAGGGTGTCCAGTGTATCGGCCGCGGCGTGGGGCAGCGTGGACAGGGCGTGTTCCACCAGCGCAGGGATCGACAGGAAGCCTGTGCGGCCCTGAAGAAAGGCTGAAACGGCCACTTCGTTGGCGGCATTCAGGATCGCCGGGGCGTTGCCGCCGGCCTCCATCGCCTGCCAGGCCAGACGCAGGCAGGGGAAGGCGTCCAGGTCGGGGGCCTCGAAATCGAGCCGGCCTTGTTGCAGCAGGTCCAGCCCGGCCACACCCGATTCGACGCGCCGCGGCCAGCCCAGGCCCACTGCCAGGGTGGTGCGCATGTCCGGCAGGCCCAACTGGGCCAGGGTGGAACCGTCGATGAACTCGACCAGCGAGTGCACCAGGCTCTGCGGGTGCACCAGCACGTCGATGCGCGCGCCGGGCACGCCGAACAGGTGGTGGGCCTCGATGACTTCCAGCCCCTTGTTCATCAGCGTGGCCGAATCGACCGAGATCTTCGGCCCCATCGACCATTTCGGGTGCGCCACCGCCTGTGCCGGCGTCACCGTTTCCAGCTCGGCGCGGCTGCGGCCGCGGAACGGGCCGCCGGAGGCGGTCAGGATGATGCGGCGCACGCCGGCTTCGGGGCGGGCGTCGCGCGAGCGCAGGCACTGGAAGATGGCGTTGTGCTCGCTGTCGATCGGGATGATCTCGGCGCCGGCAGCGGCCGCCTCGCGGGTCAGCAGTTCGCCGGCCAGCACCAGCGATTCCTTGTTGGCCAGAAGCAGGCGCTTGCCGGCGCGGGCGGCGGCAAGCGTGGAGGACAGCCCGGCGGCGCCGACAATGGCCGCCACCACGGTGTCGCAGGCATCGCCGGCGGCCAGCGTGTCGAGGGCGTCGGCACCGGCATGGGCCTCGGTGGACAGGCCGGCCTCGCGCAGGCCGTCGCGCAGGCGCGCGAACAGCGCCGGGTCGGCGATGACGGCATGCGCCGGGCGGTGCGCGCGGCACAGGTCGAGCAGGGCGTCGACGTTGCTGCCGGCGGCCAGCACGCAGGCCTGCAGCTGCTGCGGGTGGCGGGCGATCACGTCCAGCGCCGAGGCGCCGATGGAGCCGGTGGCGCCGAGCACGGCGACCCGGCGGATGTACTGCGCGGTGTTCATGTCAGAAACCGAAAATTTCCTTGCCCAGCGCGAACACCGGCAACGCCGCCAGCACGCCGTCGATGCGGTCGAGCACGCCGCCGTGGCCGGGGATCACGCTGCCCGAGTCCTTGGCGCCGGCATGGCGCTTGAGCAGGCTCTCGAACAGGTCGCCCAGCACCGAGGCCAGCACCGCCAGCGCAGCCACCAGCAGCAGCCAGCCGATGTCGGCGGCGGCGACGCCGGCCAACCAGCCGAAGCCGAGCGCGACGACCAGCCCGGCCACCAGCCCGCCGAGCAGGCCCTCGACGGTCTTGTTGGGGCTGATGCGCGGGGCCAGCTTGCGCCTGCCGAAGGCACGACCGGCGAAATAGGCGCCAGAATCGGCCGCCCAGACGATGGCCAGCGCGGTCAGCAGCCAGCGGTGGCCGTTGGGCTCGCCATTGTGGATCAACACCAGCGCCGTCCACGCCGGGACGATGGCCAGGGTGCCGGCGGCCAGCTTGAGCATGCGCGCGGCGCTTTCCTCGTGCGTGCCGAAGCCGTAGTAGCGCAGCCACAGCAGCGCCAGCAGCCAGAAGCCGGCGCCGATCAGCGTCGCCAGCTGGAACAGCACCGGGTTGTCGGCCGGGGAGGCCCAGACGATCAGCACCATCAGCAGCAGGTTCAGCACCAGCAGCACGGTGCGCGGCAGGCCGTCCACGCCGGTGAGCCTGAGCCACTCCCACAGGCCGGTGAGGAACACCAGCGCGGCGGCGGCGGCCAGCCATTGGGTGGGCAGCAGCAGGATCGCGCAGATGGCCACCGGGGCCATGATCAGTGCGGCGATGACGCGGGTCTTGGTCATTGGAAGTTGCTCTCCGTGGGCGCGGTGGCCACCTGCGCGCTGGTCAGGCCGAAGCGGCGCTCGCGCCGCGCGTAGTCGTCCAGCGCCTGTTGCAGCAGGACGGCATCGACATCCGGCCACAGCACGTCGGTGAACCACAGCTCGGTGTAGGCCAGCTGCCACAGCAGGAAGTTGCTGATGCGGGTGTCGCCACCGGTGCGGATGAAAAGATCGGGGGGCGGCAGGTCGGCCAGCGCGACATGGCGCGACAGCGCTTGTTCGTCGATCTGCTCCGGCGCGAGGGTGCCGGCGGCCACCTGTTCGGCCAGTTGTCGTGCGGCATGGGCGATGTCCTGGCGGCCACCGTAGCTGGCTGCGATGTTCAGGGCCATCGCGGCGTTGCCGGCAGTGCGCCGCTCGGCCTTTTCCATGCGCTGGGCGATGCCGGCGGCGAAGCGCGAGCGCTCGCCGATGAAGCGCACGCGCACGCCACGACGGTCGAGCTCGTCGACCTCGCGGTCCAGCGCGCCGAGGAACAGCTTCATCAGCGCGTCGACTTCTTCCTGCGGCCGGCCCCAGTTCTCGCTGGAGAACGCGAACAGGGTGAGCGCGGCGATGCCGCGCTCGAGGCAGAAGTCGATGCTGCGGTTGACCGCGCGCGCGCCGGCGCGGTGGCCGATCATGCGCGGCCGCCGCCGCTGCTGTGCCCAACGGCCGTTGCCGTCCATGATGATGGCAACGTGCCGCGGCAGGTACGGTGCGGGTGTGTCACCGGGCATGACGGATGGCACCCGTCAGACCGCCATCAGTTCCTGTTCCTTCAGCTTGACCACGTCGTCGACGTCCTTGATCGCCTTGTCGGTCAGCTTCTGGATTTCTTCCTGCGCGCGGCGGTCCTCGTCCTCGGAGATGCTCTTGTCCTTGAGCAGCTTGGCCACTTCCTGGTTGGCGTCGCGGCGGATGTTGCGGATGGCGACCTTGCTTTCCTCGCCTTCCTTGCCCACCGACTTGGCCAGCTCCCTGCGGCGTTCCTCGGTCAGCGGCGGCAGGTTCAGGCGGATCACCGTGCCCATCGTGGTCGGGGTGATGCCGATATCGGAGGCATAGATGGCCTTTTCCACTTCCTTGATCATGTTCTTGTCGAACAGGGTGATGACCAGCGAGCGGCCTTCGGACACGCTGATGCTGGCCACCTGGTTCAGCGGCGTGTCGGTGCCGTAGGCCTTGACCTTGATGCCGTCCAGCAGGGCCGGCGAGGCGCGGCCGGTGCGGATGGTGGTGAGGGTGTGGCGCAGAGCATCGATGCTCTTGGCCATGCGCGCCTGCGCATTGGTTTTGATGTCGTTGATCATCGCCGGAATCCTGGCTGGTGCTGGAATCGGCCGATTATAGGCGAACAGCCTCGCCGGCCGGCATGTCGGCTCCCGCGGGCCGTGGATCGCAGGTCGGGATCATGCCCCCGACGCTTGATGCCGGATGTGCGGAGCGTCGGGGACGTGGCCCCGACCTGCGCGCTCAATGCGCGTCGCGGCCCTTGACCAAGGTGCCGATGTTCTCGCCGCGCAGGATCTTCAGCAGCTCGCCCGGCTGGCTCATGTCGAACACGCGCAGCGGCAGGTCGCTGTCGCGCGCCAGCGCGAAGGCCGCGGTGTCCATCACTTCCAGCCCCTGGTTGATGACCTGGTCGTAGCTCAGGGTTTCATAGCGGACCGCGTCGGCGTGCTTGTTCGGGTCCTTGTCGTACACGCCGTCGACCTTGGTGGCCTTGAGCAGCAGGTCGGCGCCGATCTCGATGGCGCGCAGCGCCGCGCCCGAATCGGTGGTGAAGAACGGGTTGCCGGTGCCGGCGGCGAAGATCACCAGCCGGCCCTTTTCCAGGTGGCGGATGGCGCGGCGGCGGATGTAGTCCTCGCACACGTCGTTGATCTTGATCGCGCTCATCACCCGCGCCTTGCCGCCGAGCTTTTCCAGCGCATCCTGCATCGCCAGCGCATTGATGACCGTGGCCAGCATGCCCATGTGGTCGCCGGTGACCCGGTCCATGCCGCCGGCGGCCAGGCCGGCACCGCGGAAGATGTTGCCGCCGCCGACCACCAGCGCCACTTCCGCGCCGGCCTGCTGCGCCTCCATCACCTCGGCGGCCAGGCGGTTGATGACCTTCGGGTCGATGCCGTAGTCCTCGTCTCCCATCAGCGCCTCCCCGGAAAGTTTCAGAAGGATGCGGTGATAGGCAAGCTGGGACATGGCGACCTCGGGTGGCTGGAAAACGCGGCGATTCTACCGGATGGGCCAGTGGCCGGGCACTGTTCTTGTTGCGCCGCGGCAAAACTTTCCCGCCGCGGCCATTTCCGGTTCAGGCCGAAGCCGGCAGCGGTTCGGGCGCGCGCGCGTTGACCCGGTTGCGGCCGAGGCTCTTGGAGCGGTAGAGCACGTCGTCGGCGGCCTTGAGCAGGTCCTGCACGTTGGCGAAGCGCTCGTAGCCGCCGTGGGTGGCCACGCCTGCGGAGAAGGTGACGTGCAGCGCGCTGCCGTGGACGTGGGCCATCGGCGTGCTGCCGATGGTGTTCAACGCGCGCCGTACCACCATCAGCGCTTCCAGTTCGTCGGTGTCGGGAAACAGCACCACGAATTCCTCGCCGCCGAAGCGGGCCACAGTGTCGGTGCCGCGCAGCTGTTCCTGCAGGTGGCCGGCGAAGGACTTGAGCACCTGGTCGCCGATCAGGTGGCCGTGGGTATCGTTGATCTTCTTGAAGTCGTCAAGGTCGATGAAGGCCAGCGACAGCGGCCGGTCGCGCTGCAGGGCACGGGAGAACTCCTGCTGCAGCACGGTTTCCAGCTGGCGGCGGTTGAGCACCCCGGTCAGGCCGTCCAGGTGCGCCTGCTCGGACAGCTGCCGGGCGTGGGATTCGAAGGCCTCGGCGCGCTGGCGCGCGGTTGCCATGTCCTGCAGCTCGCGCAGGTTGCGCAGTTCCTTCAGCTCGTTGGCGTGGTCGAGCAGCTGGCGCACGCGCGCCGAGCTGGGCACGGCCACGTCCAGCAGGGCGCACAGGTCCGGCAATGCCTGGTCGATGCGTTGCAGCGTCAGCTCGAAGCCCTGGCTGTCCATGCCCAGCTCGCGGTGGATGCGCTGCAGGGCGTTGTTGCGGGCGGTGTCGGCGTCTTCGGCCAGCCAGATTTCGGCCACGCAGCCGGACAGGGCCACGCAGCGCTGGAACAGGTCGGTCGGTTCGCCCGGTGGTTCGCTGACGCCGATGGCCTTGGCCAGGTAGCGCGGCAGGTGCCATTGCTCGCACAGGTGGGCGCCGACGTCGGCATGGCTGCATTCCAGTAGCGCCCGCTCGCGCGCCAGCAGGTCGTCGTTGTCGGCCGCGGCGTCGAGCAGGGCCGGGTAGGCGTCCGGGCGTGCCTGCAGCAGGGCCAGGATGCCGATGTCCTGCAGCAGCCCGGCCAGCATCACTTCCTCCACCCGGCGCACGCCACAGCCCAGGCCGAGGTAGCGCGCGGCCAGCGCGCACAGGGCGCCGCGACGCCAGAGGCGCTCCAGCTGTTTGCGGTCCTGGCCGTCCCCATCGAGCATGTTCGCCAGAGAGAACCCGAGCGCCAGCTGCAAGGTGGCGTGCAGGCCGAGCATGGTCAGCGCCTGGCCCAGGTTCTCGATGCGGCGGCGGCTGGCGTACAGCGGCGAATTGGCGATGCGCATCATCCGCGCGCTCAGCGCCATGTCCATCGAGATGACGTCCGCGGCGGTGGCGATGTCGGTTTCCGGGTCCTGCGCCAGCTCGATGATGCGAACGGCGATGCCCGCCGGCGAGGGCAGGTTGCGGCAAAGCGACAGGGCGGTGTTCAGCTCGGGGGACATGACGGGATGGAGGACGACAGTGCTGCAAGAATACAGGGCGGGGGACGGGAGTGGGGTTGCAGACCGGGCCACTACCGTACGCAAGCGGATGTCTTGCGGTTAGCCATGAAAAAGCCGCGGTTGCCCGCGGCTTTTCGTTTTGCATCCGTCGGCGGACGGATCAGACCTGCATGGCCTTGGCGACTTCGGCGGCGTAATCCTCGACCACCTTCTCGATGCCTTCGCCGACCACCAGGCGCTGGAAGCCGACGACGTCGCCGCCGGCGGCCTTGACCACGGCCTCGACCGACTTGTCGCTGTCCAGCACGTAGTTCTGGCCGTACAGGGTCACCTCGTTGATGATCTTGTTGATCTTGCCGCTGATGATCTTCTCGAGGATTTCGGCCGGCTTGGCCTTGTCCTTCTCGCTCATCTTGGCCAGCTCGATTTCCTTTTCCTTGGCGACGAAGTCGGCCGGGACGTCGGCGGCCTTGTTGTGCGGCGGGTTCATCGCGGCGATGTGCATGGCCAGGCCCGAGGCCAGCTCGGCGTTGCCGCCGGCCAGTTCCACCAGCACGCCGATCTTGCCGTTGCTGTGCACGTAGGTGCCGACGGTGTTGCCGCCGTCGATCCTGACCAGGCGACGGATCTGGATGTTCTCGCCCAGCTTCTGGATCGCGGTGGCGCGGGTTTCCTCGACGGTCTCGCCGGACGGCAGCTTGGCCGACTTCAGCGCCTCGACGTCGGCGGCGCCGGAAGCCAGCGCGGCGGCGGCGACGGCGTCGACGAAGGCCTTGAAGTTGACGTCGTTGGCGACGAAGTCGGTTTCCGAGTTGACTTCGACCAGCACGGCCTTGCCGCCGTTGCCGGCGACGCCGACACGGCCTTCGGCGGTGACGCGGTCGGCCTTCTTGTCGGCCTTGGCGGCGCCGGACTTGCGCAGGGCCTCGGCCGCCGCGTCGATGTCGCCGTTGCTTTCGGTCAGTGCCTTCTTGCACTCCATCATGCCGGCGCCGGTGCGCTCGCGCAGTTCCTTGACCAGGGAGGCGGTGATTTCAGCCATTGGGATTACCTCGACTATAGAAAGGGGCAGGCCGGCAATGGTTGCCGGCCGTTGTTACGTGGCCCTGTCAGGCGCCATCGGGCGCGGCTGCAGGGACGGCGGGCGCGCTGGGGCGCCCGCCCGGGTGGGTCAGGCCGAAGCCTCGTCGCCCTTCCTGGCGCCCTTCTTGGCCGGAGCGCGGCGGGCCGGCTTGGCTTCCTCGGCGGCGCCTTCGGCGAACTCTTCCTCGCGCACCGAAGCGGCGTTCGGGGCGGCGGCCTTGCCTTCCAGCACGGCGTCGGCGGCGGCGCGGGCGTACAGCTGCACGGCGCGGATGGCGTCGTCGTTGCCCGGGATGGCGTAGTCCACCAGGTCCGGGTTGTAGTTGGTGTCGACCACGGCGATCACCGGGATGCCGAGCTTGCGGGCTTCCTTGATGGCGATGTCTTCATGGCCGATGTCGATGACGAAGATCGCGTCCGGCAGGCGGTTCATGTCCTTGATGCCGCCCAGCGAGGCTTCCAGCTTGTCGCGCTCGCGGCGCAGGCCCAGCACTTCGTGCTTGACCAGCTTGTCGAAGGTGCCGTCGGTCTCGCCGGCTTCCAGCTCCTTCAGGCGCGCCACCGACTTCTTCACCGTGGCGAAGTTGGTCAGGGTGCCGCCCAGCCAACGCTGGTTCATGAACGGCATGCCGCAACGCTCGGCCTCTTCCTTGATCGACTCGCGCGCGCTGCGCTTGGTGCCCAGGAACAGGATGGTGCCGCGCTTCTGGGCAACGGACGAGATGAAGTTCATCGCGTCGTTGAACAGCGGGACGGTCTTTTCCAGGTTGATGATGTGGATCTTGCCGCGGGCGCCGAAGATGTACGGCGCCATCTTGGGGTTCCAGTAGCGGGTCTGGTGGCCGAAGTGGACGCCGGCTTCCAGCATCTGGCGCATGGTGATCTGGGGCATTGCAGAACTCCTGACAGGGAACCGGCCGCCGTGGAATTGGGCGGTCCGCACTGAAGCGGTGGGTTCCGGGGTTGGGCTTCCCCGACGCCTCCGTGGCCGACGACATGCGTACTGGAGCCTTGGCTGCAGACGGCACGCGCACCCCGGCACGGATGGGGGCGAAGGGTGTGGATTCACCGGTGACGCCCGGTGTGGGCGGTACGCGCAGGCCGCAAGGCCGGCTGCGAAGCCGCGGGATTATAGGCGGGACAGGGGTCGCGTGCAAATCGACCGGTCGCGATGGCCGGGGTAGGGCCGGCCGCCGTGCCGGGGCAGGGCCACTTGGGTGATAATGGCGGTCATGAGCGTGAACCTGAAAACCCCCGAAGAAATCGCCAAGATGCGCATCGCCGGCCGCCTGGCCGCGGAGGTGCTGGACCTCGTCGGCGAACACGTCCGCCCCGGTGTCACCACCGAGGAACTGGATCGCATCTGCCACGACCACATCGTCAACGTGCAGGGCGCGATCCCGGCCAACGTCGGTTATCGCGGCTTTCCCAAGACCGTGTGCACCTCGGTCAACAACGTCATCTGCCACGGCATCCCCAGCGAGGCCAAGGTGCTCAAGGACGGCGACATCGTCAACATCGACGTGACCGTCATCAAGGACGGCTGGCACGGCGACACCAGCCGCATGTACTACGTCGGCACGCCGTCGGTGATGGCCAAGCGCCTGGTGGAAACCACCAGGGAAGCGATGTGGCGTGGCATCCGCGCGGTCAAGCCGGGCGCGACGCTGGGCGACGTCGGCCACGCGATCCAGGAATACGCCGAATCCGAGCGTTTCAGCGTGGTGCGCGAGTACTGCGGCCACGGCATCGGCAAGGTCTACCACGACGAGCCGCAGGTGCTGCATTACGGTCGCCCGGGGCAGGGCCTGGTGCTGAAGCCGGGCATGACCTTCACCATCGAGCCGATGATCAACGAAGGCACCCGCCACACCAGGGTGCTGCCCGATGGCTGGACCGTAGTCACCAAGGACCGCAAGCTCTCGGCGCAGTGGGAGCACATGATCGCGGTGACCGAGGACGGCGTGGAAGTGCTGACGCTGTCGCCGGCCGAAGCCGAACAAGCACGCACCGCGCAGGCATGACGCGACTGCCGGCGGGCCCGTTCGAGCACGAAGCGGACACGCCGGCCGATCCCGCGACCGATGCCCGGTGGGCCGCGCAGGCGCGGCAGGAACTGGCCCATGCCGATGCGCGGCTGTGCCGGCGCTTCGAGCAGGGCGACAACATCGAGCGCCTGCTGGCGCTGCGCGCGCGCTGCGCCGACCAGTTGATCCGCCATGCGTGGCAGCGCTGCCTGCCGGCCGATGCCGGCCTGGCCCTGTTCGCGGTGGGCGGCTATGGCCGCGGCGAGCTGTTCCCGCGCTCGGACATCGACCTGCTGGTGCTGGGCGAACCGGCGGTGCAGCAGGCGCACGAGCCCGCGCTGGCCCGCCTGTTCGCGCTGCTGTGGGATGCCGGCCTGCCGGCCAGCCATGCGGTGCGCTCGGCCGCGCAGTGCGCGCAGGCCGCCGCCGACCAGACCGTGCTGACCGCGCTGATCGAGGCGCGGCCGCTGTGCGCCGACGAGGCCGCGGTACAGGGGCTGGCGCGGGCGGTGTCGCCGACGCTGATCTGGCCGGCGCGCGACTACTTCCTCGCCAAGCGCGAGGAACTGCTGCAACGCCACCAGCGCTTCGGCGACACCGCCGACAACCTGGAGCCGGACATCAAGGACGGCCCCGGCGGCCTGCGCGACCTCAATACGCTGGGCTGGATGGCGCTGCGCACCTTCGGTGTCGGCAACATCGACGCGCTGGTCGGGCTGGGCCACCTTGGCCTGGACGAGGCGGCCGCGCTCAAGCGCGAGCGGCTGGTGCTGGCGCGGCTGCGCTTCGGCCTGCACCTGGTCGCGCAGCGCGCCGAGGAACGCCTGCGCTTCGACTACCAGAAGGCGCTGGCCGAGCGCATGGGCTACGTCGACGACGGCGAAAGCCTGGGCGTGGAAAAGATGATGCAGGGCTTCTACCGCAGTGCCGCGGTGATCCGCCGCATCAGCGACCGCCTGCTGCAGCGCTTCGAGGAACAGTTCGATGGCGAAGCGGCGCCCGAGCCGGTCGGCGACGGCTTCTCGCTGCGCCGTGGCTACCTGTCCGCCGATGATCCGTTGTGGCCGCATGGTGATGTCCGCCGCCTGTTCGCGCTGTTCGCCTGCTGGGCACGCACGCCGGAGGTGCGCGGCCTGCATTCGCTGACCGCGCGCGGCCTGGCCGAAATGCTGGACGAGATTCCCGCCTACACCGAGGTGGGTGAGGCGGTGCGCGGGCAGTTCATCGCCCTGCTGCGCGGCCCGCGCGCGGTGGATACGCTGGCGCGCATGGCGCGGCTGGGCGTGCTGGGGCAGTGGATCCCGGCGTTCGCGCAGGTGTCCGGGCGCATGCAGTTCGACCTGTTCCACGTCTACACCGTGGACCAGCACACGCTGATGGTGCTGCGGAACATCGGCATCTTCGCCAACGCGCGCGCCGACGAGCGCTTCTCCATCGCCCATGAAGTGTGGCCGCGGCTGCGCAAGCCGGAACTGCTGCTGCTGGCCGGGCTGTTCCACGACATCGCCAAGGGCCGCGGCGGCGACCATTCCGAGCTGGGCGCGGTGGATGCCCGTGAATTCTGCGGCACGCACGGGCTGAGCACGGCCGACACCGCGCTGGTGGCGTGGCTGGTGGAGCAGCACCTGCGCATGTCGGTGACCGCGCAGAAACAGGACATCACCGACCCGGAGGTGATCCAGCGCTTCGCCGCGCTGGTGGGCACGCGCGAGCGCCTCGACTACCTGTACCTGTTGACCTGCGCCGACATCGCCGGCACCAGCCCCAAGCTGTGGAACGCATGGAAAGACCGGCTGCTGGCCGACCTGTACTTCGCCACCCGCCGTGCGCTGCAGGAGGGGGCCGAGTTCGCGCTGCCGGAGGCCGAGCGGGTGCAGGAGGCGCGCGACAACGTGCGCATGCAGATGCGCCTGCTCGGCCACGACGATGCGGTGATCGAGCGCCAGTTCGCGGCGATGCCCGACGAGAGCTTCGTGCGCTTCCGCCCCGAGCAGCTGGTGTGGCAGGCCTCCTCGCTGATGGACGTGCGCAAGGGCGGCACGCTGGCCAGGGTGCGGCGGATCGCGCCGGAGAGCGACGCGCTGGAGGTGTTCGTGCATTCGCCCGACCGCGACGGCCTGTTCGCGGCGATCGTGATGACCCTGGATCGCGCCGGCTACGGCATCCACCGCGCACGGGTGCTCGATGGCCCCGACGCCACCATCTTCGACACCTTCGAGGTGACCCCGGCCGGCAGTTTCGCCGATGGCGACGCCGCGCGGCTGGAGGCGCTGCTGCGCAAGGCGCTGGCCGGCAACATCCAGATCCTGCGGCCGGCACGGCGGGTGATGCCGCGGCAGCTCAAGCACTTCCGCTTCGCGCCGCGCCTCGAGTTCATCGACGGCGCCGACCACGGCCGCACCGTGCTGAACCTGGTCGCGCCGGACCGCCCCGGGTTGCTGGCCGACGTCGCCCACGTGCTGCGCGACCAGCAATTGCGCGTGCAGGATGCGCGCATCGCCACGTTCGGCGAGCGCGCCGAGGACCAGTTCCGGCTCACCGATCGCTACGATCAACCGCTTACCGAATCCTCCCGGCAGGCCTTGCGCATCGCATTGCTGGCCTGCCTGGAGCCCGAGAAAACGCCAGGAGACCCCCGCTGATGGCAACCAAGCCGAAGAAGGCCGCAACCCGGACCGCCACTCCCAAACCTGCTGTAAAGAAGGTCGCCAAGCCGGCCGCCGCAGCGAAGAAATCCGCCGCCGCCGGCAAGCCGAAGAAGCCCGCGGCGGTTGGCCCGCGCAGCCTGCGCAAGCCGCCGGCAGCGGGCGTGGCCGAGCTGCAGTTCGGCATCGAGAGCGCGTTCGAGCGCCGCGCCATGCTGACCGTGGACGAGATCGAGGGTTCCACCCGGTTGCTGGTCAATCGCGCCATCGACGGTCTGGAAAGCGGCGAATTCCGTGTCGCCGAGCCGGATGGCAACGGCGGCTGGAAAGTCAACGAGTGGTTGAAGAAGGCGGTGCTGCTGTATTTCCGCGTCAACGACATGGCGGTGGTGGACGCGCGCCCGGCGCCGTTCTGGGACAAGGTGGAGTCGCGCTTCGCCGGCTACGACGAAACCCGCTTCCGCCAGGCCGGCGTGCGCGTGGTGCCCGGCGCCATCGCCCGCCGCGGCACGCACTTCGGCAAGGACGTGGTGCTGATGCCGAGCTTCACCAACATCGGCGCGCACGTGGGCGAGGGCACGATGGTCGATACCTGGGCGACGGTGGGTTCGTGCGCGCAGGTCGGCAAGCACTGCCACCTGTCCGGCGGTGCCGGCATCGGCGGCGTGCTGGAGCCGTTGCAGGCCAGCCCGACCATCATCGAGGACCACTGCTTCATCGGCGCGCGCTCGGAGGTGGTGGAAGGCGTCATCGTCGGCCACCACAGCGTGATCGGCATGGGCGTGTTCCTCAGCCAGAGCACCCGCATCTACAACCGCGCCACCGGCGAGGTGACCTATGGCTACATCCCGCCATACAGCGTGGTGGTGTCCGGCTCGCTGCCGGGCAAGGACGGCACGCATTCGCTGTATTGTGCGGTGATCGTCAAGCAGGTCGATGCACGCACCCGCAGCAAGACCAGCGTCAACGACCTGCTGCGCGGGCTGGCAGACTGAGGCAGGTTCCACCACATCAAACCGAGGAGAACGCGATGAAGGCACGCACCGTGGCCACCAGGCTGCCCACCCTCCTGCTCGGCACGGCGCTGGCATTGGCCGCTGGCGCTTCCGCGCAGGACCTCAGCCGTTACAGCGAAGACGGGTTGCGCGCCGAACTTGCGGGCATCGCCGACGTCGAGAGCGCGGTGCTGGTGCCGATGCGCGACGGCGTCGGCCTGTCCACCAACATCTGGCGGCCCAAGGGCGCCACCGGCCCGCTGCCGACGGTGCTGCTGAAAACCCCGTACAACGAGCACAATCCGCGCGGCACCACCGCGCGATTGGCGATCGAGGCGGTGCGCCACGGCTACGCCTTCATCGTGCAGAACGAGCGCGGCCGCTATTTCAGCCAGGGCAAATACCAGATCCTCGGCTACCCGCAGACCGACGGCTACGACGCGCTGAGCTGGATTGCCGCGCAGCCGTGGTCCAACGGCAAGGTCGGCACCGTGGGCTGCTCGTCCTCGGCCGAATGGCAGCTGGCGCTGGCGGCGATGAACCACCCGGCGCACGCGGCGATGGTGCCGATGGCGGCCGGCGCCGGCATCGGCAAGGTCGGCCCGTTCCGCGAGCAGGGCAACTTCTACACCGGCGGCGTGCCACGCACCCTGTTCGCGGTGTGGATGTACGGCGTGGACAACCCCCTGCGCGCCGAACTGCCGCAGGACCTGTCCGGGCCGATGCGCGCGCGCGTGGCGCAGTACAACGACCTGGATGCGAGCAAGCCCAAGGTGGACTGGCAGAAGCACATCCGGCACCTGCCGTATGCGCAGTTGCTGTCCTCGCTGGGCGAGCCGCCGGGCACGTTCGAATCGATGATCGGGCGCGGCCCGGCCGACCCGTTCTGGGAGCAGGGCGGGCTGTACCACGACTCGATGGGCTGGGGCGTGCCGGCGCTGTGGTTCAACAGCTGGTACGACGTGTCGATCGGCCCGAACATGGCGCTGTTCAATCATGCGCGCACGGTGAACTCCGACCCCGAGGCCAGCGCCAACCAGTACGTGGTGATCGGCCCCAACCCGCATTGCCAGTTCTGGCAGCTGGGCAAGGACTACAAGGTCGGCGACCGCGACATGGGCGATGCCAGCTTTCCGGTGGACGAGCAGATCTGGGCGTTCTTCGACCGCTGGCTGAAGGACCAGCCCAAGGCGTTCCCGGCCTCCACCCCGCACGTGCGCTATTTCACGATGGGCGCCAACCGCTGGCAGTCCGACGCGCAGTGGCCGCCGAAGGCGGCGACGCCGGTGCGCATGTACCTGCGCTCGGGCGGCAACGCCAACTCGATGTACGGCGACGGGCGGCTGAGCTTCGAGGCCCCGGTGGCCGGTGAGCCGCAGGACGCCTATCGCTATGACCCGGCCAACCCGGTGCAGACCATCGGCGGCGGCGACTGCTGCAATGGCGGGCTGGTGACCGCCGGTGCCTTCGACCAGCGCCCGATCGAGGCGCGCCACGACGTGCTGGTCTATACCAGCGAGCCGTTGGATCAGCCGCTGGAAGTGTCCGGTTTCGTCGATGCGGTGTTGCAGGTGTCCTCCAGCGCGAAGGACACCGACTTCGCGCTCAAGCTGGTGGACGTGGCGCCGGACGGCACCGCCTGGATCATCGGTGACACCATGCTGCGCGCGCGTTACCGCGACGGCTACGCCACGCCGGCGCCGATGCAGCCGGGGCGGGTATACGCGCTGAAGCCGACCCCGATCACCACCTCGATCCAGTTCGGCAAGGGCCACCGCATCCGCGTCGAGGTGACCAGCTCCAACTTCCCCAAGTTCGCGCGCAACCTCAATACCGGCGGCGCGAACGAGAGCGAGGATGCACCGGTGGTGGCTGACAACGCCATCCACCACTCGGCCGATGCGGCCAGCTACATCGAACTGCCGGTAGTGAAACACTGACACGCATGACCACGATGACGACGACGCTCTACGGACTCAAGAACTGCGATACCTGCAAGAAGGCGGGCAAGTGGCTGGACCGCTTCGGCGTGGCCTACACCTTCGTCGACTACCGCGACAACAAGCCGGCCCCGGAAACGCTGGTGGAATGGGCCGGCAAGGTCGGCGGCTTCGACGCGCTGGTCAACAAGTCGTCCACCACCTGGCGGCAGCTGCCGGACAACCGCAAGGCGCCCGGCTCCGCGGCCGAGTGGAAGCTGCTGCTGCGCGAGTACCCGCAGCTGGTGCGGCGGCCGGTGGTGGTCACCGACGACGGGCAGGTGACGCAGGGTTTTTCCGACAACGGCTTCAAGCAGCGCTTCGGCGTCGGGTAATGGCGCTCAGGAAACCTGAAACAGGTAGGAGCAACGTCAGTCGCGACCAAGCCTTTACCGGGGCAGCCCCGGTCGCGACTGGCGTCGCTCCTACATGGGTAATCAAGGGGCAATTGAATGAATGACGTGGTCGCGCTGGCCTGCGAGCTGATTTCCCGACCGTCGGTGACGCCCGAGGACGCCGGCTGCCAGCGACTGCTTGCCGAGCGCCTGCAGGCGGCCGGCTTCGCCTGCGAACACCTGCGCCTGGGCGAGGTGGACAACCTCTGGGCCACGCACGGCAGTGGTGCGCCGGTGCTGGTGCTGCTGGGCCACACCGACGTGGTGCCGAGCGGCCCGATCGAAGCGTGGGCCAGCGATCCGTTCAGGCCCGAGGTGCGCGACGGCGTGCTGTACGGCCGTGGCGCGGCCGACATGAAGGGCAGCGTGGCCGCGTTCGTGGTCGCCGCCGAGCAGTTCGTCGCCGACCATCCCGACCACCCCGGCACGCTTGCGGTGCTGTTGACCAGCGACGAGGAAGGCGACGCCATCGACGGCGTGCGCCACGTCGCGCGGCTGTTCGGCGAGCGCGGCCAGCGCATCGACTGGTGCATCACCGGCGAGCCGTCCTCGACCGCGAGGCTCGGCGACCTGCTGCGCGTCGGCCGCCGCGGCAGCCTGTCGGCGAAGCTGCGGGTCAAGGGCGTGCAGGGCCACGTCGCCTACCCGGAGAAAGCGCGCAACCCGATCCATCTCGCCGCGCCGGCGCTGGCCGAACTGACCGCGCGGCACTGGGACGATGGCTACGAGAGCTTCCCGCCGACCAGCCTGCAGGTCTCCAACGTCACCGCCGGCACCGGCGCCAGCAACGTCATCCCCGGCGAGCTGCAGGTGCTGTTCAACCTGCGCTACAACCCGCACTGGGATGCGGCGCGGCTGGAAGCGGAGATCACCGCGCTGCTTGAGCGCCACGCGCTCGACTTCGAACTGCATTGGCACCGCAGCGGCGAGCCGTTCCATACGCCCGAAGGCCGCCTGCGCAGCGTCGCCCGCGAGGTGCTGGCCGGGTTCGCCGGCGCGCCGCCGGAAGAGAGCACTGGCGGCGGCACCTCCGACGCGCGCTTCATCGCCCCGCTGGGCGCGCAGTGCATCGAGGTCGGGCCGGTCAACGCCAGCATCCACCAGGTCAACGAGCACGTGCGGGTGGACGAATTGCGGGCTTTGCCTGATCTTTACCGGCAACTGATCGGGAAACTGCTGGCCTGACCCATGCCCACCCGGATTGCCACGCCTCGCCGAGATGCAACCGGGATGAAGACAGGCGGGCCGCTCTGGCCGCGGGTGCTGGCCGCCTGCGGGTTGTGGCTGCTGCTGCAGGTGGCGCAGGCCGCCGCGGCGATGCACGGCCTGCCGCTGATGCGCCATTTCGGCGTCGGCGACCTGCCGGCCGCGCCATTCTATTCGGACATCACCGTCGATGCGCAGGGCACGCTGTATGCCGGCAGCAGCGAAGGCGTGATGGTGTTTCACAGTGGCCTGTGGGAACTGTTCGAGCTGCCGCACCGGGCCGCGGCCTATACGGTGCTTGCCGCGTCCGATGGCCGGGTCTACGTGGGCGGTAGCGGCACGCTGGGCGAATTGCAGCGCAAGCCCGACGGCGATCTGCGTTTCATCGACCTGCTGCCGGAGTTCACCGGCGACGATGGCAAACCGTTGCCGCCGACGGATTTCTACGGGCTGCTGGAAACGGCGAGTGGTGTCGTGGTGAACAGTGGGCGCGTGCTGTACCGGTTGCGGCGCGACGGCGGCGGCGAGCGACAGTTGTTGCCTGAGGGCGCCGTACAGCGGCTGTTCGTGGCTGGTGGCGAGCTTTACGTCCGTGTCGCCGGCACCGGCATATGCCGCCTCGACGCTGCCGGCGCGGTGCCGCTGCCGGGCACCACGGGGCTGTACATCTCCGGCCTGTGGGAGTGGCAGGGCGGGCTGCTGTATGCGTCCGACGACGGTTTCCATTTCGGTGATACCGGGGGCGTGCGCAAGCTGTCCGGCGACGCGGATGCGGCCTTTGCCGCGCACGCCCCCAACATCGGCATCCAACTGCCCGATGGCGGTTTCGCGTTCGGCGCCCATGACGGCACGCTGATGCGTTTCTCGCCCGAACTGCGCCTGCTCGACAGCTTCGTGCCGGCCCGTGGCCTCATGCATGGTTTCGGCCTGGACCGTGACGGCGGCCTGTGGACGGTGGGCGAATCCGGACTGACCCGCTTGCGCCTGCCCTCGCCGTGGACGGTATACGACCAGCGCCACGGCCTGTTCAATCAACTCCGCGACAGCACGTGGTATGACGGCAACCTGTGGGTGGCGTCGCTGGGCCTGTGGCGTGCCGAGCCAGCGGCGGGGGACGTGCCGCGCTTCTTGCCGCAACCGTGGGCGGATACGCAACAGGAGGTGTTTGCGTTGCAGGCAACCGGGGCCGGCCTGGTGGTCGGCGACCGGCACGGACTGATGGTGCTCGATCCCGGCGCAACCTGGCCGCGGCGGCTGGTTGGCCCGCAATCGGGGAGTGGCACGCTGAGGTTGCTGCCTTCGGCCTTCGACCCGGAGCGCATGCTGGCGTTGGGCCGCCGCGAGGTGCGATGGCTGGTACAGCGCGCTGGGCGCTGGCAACTGGCCGCGCGCTGGCCTATTCGCGTTGATGCCATCAATGGCATCGTCCAGGTCGCGCCCGGCGAGTTCTGGGTGGGCGACGAACGCGGCGGAGTGCATCGCTGGCGCTTCGATCCGCGCACCGGGCAACTGCATGACCAACGGCATTTCGACGTGGGGCCGGCGGCACCTGCCGACGATGGACAGGGTACCCGCCTGGTCCGCATTGATGACGCCGTGTACGCGATAACCGGCGGCGACGTGCGCAAGCTCGCAGGCGAACATTTCGTACCCGCATCGCTTCCGGTACTGCCGGGCCTGGAGCGGCCGTGGGAACTGGAGGCGGTGACGACCGCGCTCGGCAGCTTCGCCTGGACCACGCGCCAACTGTGGTGGCGGCGACAGGGCGCAAATGCCTTCCAACTGCAGCAGGTCAACAACAGCCGCGCGCCTGGCTTCGCCGGGCTGGCGCTGCACGACGATGGCCACTTGCGGCTGGTGGCCTGGAACAGCCTGCTGCAGTTCGACCCCGGCATCGACAAGCCGTCGTCGGTGCCGCTGCAGGCACGCCTGGACCAGGTCCGCCTGCGGCGCCCGGACCGGGGCGACGCCTTGCTGCCGCTGCAATCGGCGCAGGTGCAGGTGCTGCCCCCCGGCTCCGGCCTGGCGCTGCGCTTCGGGTTGGCGACGATGGAACCGGAGGTCGAGTTCCGCTATCGCATGCAGGGCTATAACGAGGCATGGTCGCCGTGGGGGGCGAACCGCGACCTGGGCTACCGGCTGCTGCCGCCAGGCGATTACCACTTCGAACTGCAGGCCCGCATCCGCGGCGGCCGCCAGGCCGAGCCGCTGCTGTACCGGTTGCGGGTGGAACCGTTCTGGTACGAGCGCGGGGTGGTGCAGGCGCTGTTCTGGATGGCCGGCCTGCTGCTGGTGGTGCTGGCGGCGCACCTGCGCAACCGTGGCGTCAGCGCGCGCAACCGCGAACTGGAACGCCGCATCGCCGAGCGCACCGGCGAGCTGGAAGCGGCCAACCGCCGGCTCACCGAACTGGCCGTCGTCGATGGCCTGACCGGTATCGCCAACCGCCACGCAATGGAGCGCGCGCTGCAACGCGGCTGGCAGCGCTGCGGCGAGCGCGGCGAGCCGCTGGCGGTGGTGATGGCCGACGTCGACCACTTCAAGGTGTTCAACGACAACCACGGCCATCAGGCCGGCGACATGCAGCTGCGCCGGGTGGCCGCCGCGCTTGCCGCCGAGGTGTCGGGCGTGGACGAGCTGGCCGTGCGCTACGGCGGCGAGGAGTTCGTGCTGATCCTGCCGGGGGTCGGCCGCGAGGACGCATTGCAACGGGCCGAACAGGTGCGGCAACGCGCCGCCCGGGCCATGACCGAGGCCGGGATGCCTGGCAGCATCAGCCTCGGCGTGGCGGTGCGGATACCGGCCGCCAACAGCGCCCCCGAGCAACTGGTGCACTGCGCCGATCTGGCGCTGTACCGGGCCAAGCATGCCGGCCGCAACCGCGTCGAATGCGCCAACGAAGCGGATTTCGCCACCGTCGCGCAGGCCGGTGTGATTGCCGCTGAAACTGTTGCGCCGCCACCAGACCCCACGCTATCGTCGGCCCAATGATCCGCGACGCCCGCACCAACGCGAACCTGTCGAACAATCGCAACAATGCGATTGCGAACAATCGCGCGCGGCCGATGCGGGTCTGCGACTGAGCCAGAGCACCATACGCCCAGTGACCAGAAAACCCGCATCGGCCGATGCGGGTTTTTTTGTGGCTGGATTCCTTGCCCCCACGTTTTCCCCACGATTCCAGGAGCTACCCATGTGTTCCATCTTCGGCATCTTCGGCCTGCAACCCGGTGACGACCCGCAGGCGCTGCGCCGGCAGGCGCTCGAACAATCGCAGCGCCAGCGCCACCGCGGCCCGGACTGGAGCGGCGTGTATCTGGACGAGCGCACCATCCTCGTCCACGAACGCCTGGCCATCGTCGATCCGGCCGGCGGTTCGCAGCCGCTGCTGTCCGAGGATGGCGGACTGGCGCTGGCGGTCAACGGCGAGATCTACAACCACCGCGAACTGAAGACCGAACTGAAACAGCCCTATGCGTTCCAGACCGGCTCGGACTGCGAGGTCATCAACGCGCTGTACCGGGAAGACGAGCCGGCCAGGTTCCTCAACCGCCTCAACGGCATCTTCGCCTTCGCGCTGTGGGACAAGGCCAGCGGCCGCGCGATCATCGCCCGCGACCCGATCGGCGTGGTGCCGCTGTACTGGGGCCACGACAAGCAGGGGCGGCTGTGCGTGGCCTCGGAGATGAAATCGCTGGCCGACACCTGTGCCGACGTGGCGCAGTTCCCGCCCGGCCACTGGTACGACACGGCCACCGGCGAGTTGAGCCGATACTACGAGCGGCCGTGGCGTGATTACGACGCGGTGGAAGGCGTGCAGGTATCGCCGCGGGAACTGCGCGAAGCGTTCGAGGCCGCGGTACACCGCCAGCTGATGACCGACGTGCCGTATGGCGTGCTGCTGTCCGGTGGGCTGGATTCGTCGCTGGTCGCCGCGGTGGCCGCGCGCTACGCCCGCCATCGCATCGAGGATGGCGACCGGAGCGAGGCCTGGTGGCCGCGCCTGCATTCGTTTGCCATCGGCCTGAAGGGTTCGCCCGACCTTGCCGCCGCGCAGGTGGCTGCCGACATGCTCGGCACCGTGCATCACGGTTTCGAATACACCTTCGAGGAAGGGCTGGACGCATTGCCGGAAGTGATCCGCCACATCGAAACCTATGACGTGACGACGATCCGCGCCTCGACGCCGATGTTCCTGCTGGCGCGGCGGATCAAGGCGATGGGGGTGAAGATGGTGCTGTCCGGCGAGGGCAGCGACGAGATCTTTGGCGGCTACCTGTACTTCCACAAGGCGCCGAACGCGCGCGAATTCCACGAGGAACTGGTGCGCAAGCTCGACGCGCTGAACAACTACGACTGCCTGCGCGCCAACAAGTCGATGATGGCGTGGGGCGTGGAGCCGCGGGTGCCGTTCCTCGACCGTGAATTCCTCGACGTGGCGATGAAGATGGACGCGCAGCACAAGATGGTGCGCAAAGGCAGCGACGGCCCGCAGCGGATGGAGAAGGGCGTGCTGCGCGAAGCGTTCGATGGTTACCTGCCGGAGCAGATCCTGTGGCGACAGAAGGAGCAGTTCAGCGACGGCGTCGGCTATGGCTGGATCGACGGGCTGAAGGCGCATGCCGACGCGCAGGTCAGCGACCGCGAACTGGCCGCCGCCGACAAGCGCTTCCCGGTGAACCCGCCGCAGACCAAGGAGGCGTACTACTACCGCAGCCTGTTCGAGCAGTTCTATCCGAGCCCTGCGGCGGCCGAGACGGTGCCGGGCGGCAAATCGATCGCCTGTTCCTCGCCGGCGGCGATCGCATGGGACGCCAGCTTCGCGACGATGGCCGACCCGTCGGGCCGCGCCGTGGCCGGCGTGCACAACGAAGCCATCAACGGCGTGGTGCTGGCCGGTTGAACAACGTGCCGCGGCCGGCTGCACTGCGGGCCGTGGCACTCCTTTGCACACACGGGAGCTTCGATGCGCATGTATTCACTGTTGTTGCTTGGCCTGTTGTCCGCCCCGGCGCTTGCCGCCGATGCGGTGCCGCTGGAACGGCATTCGCTGGGCAGCTGGGAGGCGGACATCGGCTATGCGGGCGTGGTCCGCGACGGCGGCTCCTGCATATCTCCGGCGTGCCCTGCAGGGGCAGGGACATGCAGGCCGCGGTGCAGGCCTGCTACGGCCGGTTGACGAAAATCCTGCGGCAATTCGATGCCGACAGCAGTCAGGTCATCAAGGAAACGGCATATACCACCGACATGGAGGCGTTGATCAAGGCCATTCCCGAGCGCAAGGCGTTTTTCGCCGATGGCAGCTATCCCGCCGCGAGCTGGGTGCAGGTCAGCCGCTTGTTCAATGCCGAGGACATGCTCGAGGTCGAGTGGACGGTGCGGCTGGAATGAAGTGGTGTCGCCGATGCAGGCCGTCGTGCCGTATCGATCCGTGCGGGGTGCCGGTGCGCGCGGCTGCAGCGGGCAGGTGGCGATATCGTCGAAGCCCTTCTCCGCAAGGATGGTCTGTCCACTTCGGGGCTCTTCGCCCGATTGCGGGGAGGCGCAATCCTGCAAGTCCGCAGGATGCCTTGCCCTCGTAGGTGCCGGGCTTGCCCGGCACGGGGTTTCGTCGGCAAGGCCCCCATGCGGGGCAAGCCCCGCATCTACGGGGAGGCTCTTCCGGGGGCGTACACGTGGCCGGAGTTCGGTGCGTTCATCGATGATGCCTGCCCTCAGGGTTCGGCGATGTAACGCCCGTGGTTTTCCTGCACGGTCCAACGCTGCCACGGGTTGAACAATGGCACGCCGGTAGCGGCGAAATCAGCCACATTGCGCGTCACCACGGTCAGGCCATGCACCAGCGCGGTGGCAGCGAGCAGTGCATCGCGTTCCGAGGCCGGGTCGGGTACGTGCAGGCGTGCACAGCGCAAGGCCACGCGGGCGTCCACCGCCAGCACGCGGCCGCTGAATTCCGGGATCACCCGCTGCTCAAGCCATGCCCGCAACTGGGCACCTTGCGCGGCGTCGCGTCGCTCCATGCGCAGTACGCCGATTTCCAGTTCCATCAGGGTCAGGCTGGAAATGGCGCAGTGGGCCAGCGCCACGTCCGCCAGCCACGCCGTCACGTTGGGGTCGGCACGGCCACGCAGCGCCTTGTACGACTCGGAGATGACGTTGGTGTCGAGCAGGTACATGGGCGGCCTGGCTCAGTCGTCGAAATCGGGAATGCGCAGGCCCAGGCGCAGTCCGGGTGGATCGAACGCGATGCCTTCCGTGCCGTCCATTCCGGGCATGCTCAAGGCCTGCAGCAACGTGCGTGGTTTGTCGGTCAGGCGCTGGTAGTCGGCATAGCTGAGCAGGACGTGCGCCGGCCTGCCGCGGTCGGTGATGACCACCGGCCCGTCCAGCGCGGCTTTCTTGGCGCGGCCCAGATCCTGATTGAGTTCACGGCTGGAGAGCGTAGTGGTCATGGCGGTCCCCGGTGGCAGGATGTATATATGTTACTACATTGATCGGAAAGGGAGACTTCGGACGAAGCCTGCATGCAGCCTGCCGATCGCCGGGTTGCATGCGCAGGCAGGAGCGGCTGCCCGGCCGCGATCATCCGATCATCATGCCGGGCCTGGTCTGGCGGGCTCTTCAGTGGACTGCCGCGGGTTCCAGCTTCAGCGTGTATCGGGCCGCCCCTGGCAGGAACGGCGTGGGCCGGCCCTGTGCCCAGTCGTCGTGGCCGGCGCCCCAGTAGGGCGACAGCGGGTGGCCGCTCTGGCCGCCGGGCATGTGCACGATGCCGTCGGCTTCGTGGCCGGGCGATACCACCATGCGTTCGGAGGCACCGAACGACGGGCCCTGCACGCGTGGCATGTTGCCGTCGCCGGGCAGGGCCTGCGCCGGCATGCACAGCCAGCGTTTGAACAGCGCCGGCAACGCGCGCGATACCGGGTGGCAGATGGCGGCGGTATTGCGCTCGCCCCAGGTCCGGGCGGCAAGGTCGGTGCCCTGTGCGGCGAGGTCGGTTTCCAGTTCCCGGGCGCTGTGCGCGAGCAGTTCGTCCCAGCTTGCGAACGGCGACGGCAGCAGGTGCGGCGGGCGTTGTTGCAGCAGCGGCCAGGCGATGCCTTCCAGCTGCGGCAGGTTGGGTTCGATCCAGTCCTCGCCCAGCTCCTGCCTGGCTGGCGCGAGCAGGCCGGCCTGCAGGGTGTCCAGGGTGATGCCGCGGAAGCCGCGGGCGATGCGGTAGCTGGCCGAGTCCACCGCGGCATGGCCGTTCCAGTGGCGGCTGGCGGCCTCCAGCCGTTGCAGGGCCGGGTCGTCGCCGTGTTCGACGGTGGCGCGCAGCAGCTTCCACCAGCGTTCCATCAACACGGCGCGGTCGTCGAGCTGGATCGCCAGCAGGTCGCGTTCGTCGAAGCGCTCGCGCGCGAACAATCCCTCGCGGATCTGCCGGGCGCGGGCGCCGAGGTCGTAGCCGCCGTCGCCGGCCACGGCCAGCGCGTCGCCATCGAGCACGCGGGTGTTGGCGGTCCACAGGCGGTGGTCGGGCGGATCGATCAGGCTCGGCGCGTCGTCGCTGCGGATCGGCCACGGTGCGCAATCGTGGCCGGCGATGGTATCGGCGGCGCAGCCATCGCCGCGGTCCGGGCGCGCGCCGATCAAACGCCAGGCGATGCGCCCGCGGCTGTCGGCCAGCATCAGGTTCTGCGCGGGGATGCCGGAGCGGTCGGCCACCGCCAGTGCGGCGTCGAGATCGGCGGCCTTGGCCATGTCGGCGAAATCCAGCCGTACCGCGCCGGGCAGTTGTGCCACCCAGCGCAGCGCCAGCAGGCTGCCGTCGGCGTTTTCGTGCAGCACCGGACCCCAGTCGCTTTCGCGCACGGCGAAGGTCTCGGCCGGCGCGCCGGCCACGGCGATGGTTTCCTCGAAGGTGCGCAGGCTGGCCGCATCGGTGGCGTCGATGCGCTTGAAATCGGCGGTGTCGATGTAGCTGTTGGTGAAACCCCAGGCGACGTGGGTGTTGCTGCCGACGATCACCGCCGGCAGGCCGGGCAGGGTGAAGCCGGCCACGTCGACCTTGCCGCCCGGTGCGCTGGCGTCGGCATAACGCAGGCGTGCGCGGAACCAGATGTTGGGCGCGCGCAGGGCCAGGTGCATGTCGTCGGCGACGATGGCGCGGCCGTCTGCGGTCAGCGCGCCGCCGACGGCGAAGTTGTTGCTGCCCGGCGAGGAATCGGCCACCACCGGTGGCCAGCCGATGCCGTGGGGCGCGAGGGCTGCCGTTACGTTGGGCGTGGTGGATTCGCCTGCCGGCGCCCGCAGGTCGAGCGCGGTGGCGTCGGGCAGGTCCGCATCGCCGCGTGGCTGCCCGAACAGTGGCGCGTCCCACTGGCTGCCATCGTGGACGAGCAGCGCGTACAACGCCGGTGGCGCCACCTCGCGGATGCGCGCCAGCGCCAGTTCGCGGGTGTTGGCCGGGTCCTGCAGGTCGGCGTACATCGCCAGCCCGGCCAGCACCGAGTCGTCCAGTTCCCAGCTGCGCGGCTGCTGGCGCAGCAGCAGGTAGGACCACGGGCGCACCTTCAATGCGGCAAGGCCGGCATTGACGCCGTCGCGGTAGGCTTCCAGCACCGCGCGCTTGTCGCCCAGCGCGGCATCGAGGTTGGCGTGGGTACGGGCGCGCAGGCGGTGCACGCGCATGCGGCGGTCCAGTGGCAGGGCGGCCGGGCCGAACAGTTCGGCCAGCTCGCCGGCGGCGGCGCGGCGCATCAGGTCCATCTCGAAGTAGCGTTCCTGCGCATGCACGTAGCCCAGTGCGCGGGCCATGTCGCGTTCGCTGGTCGCCTCCACCGTCACCATGCCGTTGCCGTCGCGCGCGATGGCGACCGGCGCGTCGAGGCCGGACAGGGCCAGCTCGCCCTGCAGTTGCGGCAGGCTGCCGCGCAACAGCAGCCACAGCGTGCCCAGTGCGAGCAGCAACAGCACCAGCAGCATTCCCGACAGACGCAGCAGCCAACGCGACATGGGTGTCTCCCCGTGATGGTCCGCCGGCGATTGTAGGGGGGCGTTGCCGGCCGGGGAGGGAGAGCGCAACTGAAACTGATTCCGATTAGATCATCGCCGCGACGGATCGGGCATCCTGTGCGCCATCACGAACCAGCAGGAGCCTCCCCCATGCAGGGCCAGCCCGACGTCATCGAATACCTGAAGGAACTGCTGCGCGGCGAACTGGCCGCGCGCGACCAGTACTTCATCCACTCCCGCCGCTACGAGGACCAGGGGCTGCACGCGCTGTACGAGCGCATCGGCCACGAGATGGAGGAGGAAACCCAGCACGCCGACGCGCTGCTGCGCCGCATCCTGTTCCTGGGCGGCGACCCGGACATGCGCCCGCATGCGTTCGAGCCCGGCAGGACCGTGGTGGAGATGCTGGAGAAGGACCTGCAGGTCGAGTACCAGGTGCGCGCCAACCTCGCCGCCGGCATTAAGTTGTGCGAGGAGCAGGGCGACTATGTCAGCCGCGACATCCTGCTGGCGCAGCTGCGCGATACCGAGGAGGACCACGCCTGGTGGCTGGAGCAGCAGCTGGGTTTGATCAAGCGCATCGGCCTGGAGCTGTACCAGGCCAGCAAGATCGACGCCAAGGGCGGCGCCGCGCACTGAGCAGAGGGTTTCGTCGCCAGCCAGCTTCCGCGCCAGCCAGCCGACACCTGCAAACGCCGAAGGCCGGGGATTCCCGGCCTTCGGCGTTTCTTGCCCACATGGGTATGCATGCAGGAGCGACGTCAGCCGCGACCGGGCTTTTGCGCCACGGCCCCGGTCGCGACTGACGTCGCTCCTGCAGGTTCACCGGCGCCGCAGGCGGTACACGGCGGTGGCCAGCGCGCTCACGCCTTCTTCGCGGAAGCGCGGTTCCTGGGCGAGGATGTCGCGCCGCTCCCGCAGCTCCAGCTGCCAGCCGGCAGCGAACAGCGCCTGCATTTCGTCCTGGTCCACCGAAAACGGTGGGCCGGATTTTTCCGCCTGCGGGTATTCGAGGGTGATGACCAGCGCCTGGCAGGCGGCCGGCAGCCGCGCATACACCGTGTCGCGGTAGCGCCGGCGCAGTTCCGGCGGCAGCGCGATCAGCGCGGCGCGGTCGTAGACGGCGGCGACGTCGGCCAGCAGCGTGTCGTCGAGTGCGAAGGCGTCGCCGCGGATGATCTCGATCGGGCCGGCGATGAAGTGCTCGCCGTTACGGCTGGAATGGCGCTCGGGGGTGATCCCGGCTTCGGCGAAGAACTGCTCCACCGCCAGCGGCGACAGTTCCACGCCGAGCACGCGGTGGCCCTGTGCGGCCAGCCAGTGCATGTCCAGCGTCTTGCCGCACAACGGCACCAGCACCTTGCCGGCGGCGGGCAGTTGCAGTGCCGGCCAGTGTTTTTCCAGCAGCGGCATGACTTCGCCACGGTGGAAGCCGATCTGCCCTTGTTGCCAGCGTTGCAGCCAGAAGTCGGGTTGCATGGGGACTCCGTCAGGGAAGGTTGGGGAGCCCGCCGTAGATGCGGGGCTTGCCCTGCATGGGATTCTCACGGCCGCAGCGCATGCGGGGCAAGCCCCGCATCTACGGTGATCGCAAGCCTCTGCAATGGCACTGTCGAACGCGCCACTGCACGCCAGCGAAGTGGATTACTGCACGTCCAGCCCTTCCACCTTCTGCCACCCGCGCGGCAACAGATGCCCGCGGCTGGCCCGCGCGCCCACGTACGCATCCAGCTCCTTGAACGACAGGTTCATGGTGCGCTGGCCGCTGCGGACCTGCAGGGTGTTGCCCGGCGCCACCGCGATCACCGCCACCACGCGCTCGGTGGCGAGCTTGGCCTTGGGGATCTCGATGATCTTGTTGCCTTTGCCCTTGTCCAGCTCGGGCAGTTCGCTGGCCGGGATGGCGAGCATGTTGCCGGCGCTGGTGACCGCGACGATGCGGTCGCTTTCGGTATTGGCGACCACCGCCGGCTGCAGCACCGCCGCGCCGGGCGAGAGGTTGAGCATGGCCTTGCCGGCCTTGTTGCGGCCGGTGAGGTTCTCGAAGCGGGTGACGAAGCCGTAGCCGTGGCTGGAGGCCAGCACGAAGCGGGTGTCGTTGTCGCCGCTGGCCAGGGTGACGAAGGCGCTGCCGGCGGCCGGCGAGAAGCGGCCGGTCAGCGGCTCGCCGTTGCCGCGCGCCGAGGGCAGGGTATGCGCCGGGGTGGAATAGGCGCGGCCGGTGTTGTCGAGGAAGGCCACCTGTTGGGTGCTGCGGCCGCGTACCGCCGCCAGCAGGCCATCGCCTTCGCGGTAGGACAGGCCGGCGGCATCGACGTCGTGGCCCTTGGCCGCGCGCACCCAGCCCTTTTCCGACAGCACCACGGTGACCGGTTCGCTGGCGACCAGCTCGGTTTCGTCGATGGCGTGGGCGGCACTGCGCTGCACCAGCGGCGAGCGGCGCTCGTCGCCGAACTTCTTCGCATCGGCCAGCAGCTCGTCCTTGACCAGCTTCTTCAGCTTCGCCGCGCTGCCGAGGATGGACAGGATCTTCTCGCGCTCGGCGGCCAGCTCGTCCTGCTCGCCGCGGATCTTCATTTCCTCCAGCCGCGCCAGCTGCTTCAGCTTGGTTTCGAGGATGTAGTCGGCCTGGTCCTCGGACAGGCCGAAGCGGGCGATCAGCGCCGGCTTCGGTTCGTCCTCGGTGCGGATGATGCGGATCACCTCGTCCAGGTTGAGGAAGGCCACCAGCAGGCCTTCCAGCAGGTGCAGGCGGCGCTCGACCTTCTGCAGGCGGTGGTTGAGGCGGCGGGTCACGGTGTCCTGGCGGAAGCGCAGCCATTCGCCGAGCAACTGCCGCAGGTTCTTGACCTGCGGGCGGCCATCCAGGCCGATGACGTTGAGGTTGACCCGGTAGCTCTTCTCCAGGTCGGTGGTGGCGAACAGGTGGCCCATCAGCTGTTCGGCATCGACCCGGTTCGAGCGCGGGATCAGCACCACCCGCACCGGGTTGGCGTGGTCGGATTCGTCGCGGATGTCCTCCAGCCACGGCAGCTTCTTGGCGCGCATCTGCTGGGCGATCTGCTCGATCACCTTGGACGGCGACACCTGGTGCGGCAGCGCGGTGATGACGATGTTGTTGTTTTCTTTCTGGAAGGTGGCGCGGGCGCGCACGCTGCCGTTGCCGGTTTCGTACATCGCGCGCAGGTCGGCGGCGGGGGTGATGATCTCCGCGGTGGTCGGGTAGTCCGGGCCCTTCACGTGTTCGCACAGGTCGGCGACGGTGGCGTCCGGGTCGTCGAGCAGGCGCACCAGCGCGCTGACGATCTCGCCCAGGTTGTGCGGCGGCACGTCGGTGGCCATGCCCACCGCGATGCCGGTGGTGCCGTTGAGCAGCAGGTGCGGCAGCCGCGCCGGCAGCCAGCTCGGCTCTTCCAGCGTGCCGTCGAAGTTCGGCGCCCAGTCGGTGGTGCCCTGGCCCAATTCGCCCAGCAGCACCTCGGCGATCGGGGTCAGCTTGGATTCGGTGTAGCGCATGGCCGCGAACGACTTGGGGTCGTCGCTGGAGCCGAAGTTGCCCTGGCCGTCGATCAGCGGGTAGCGGTAGGAGAACGGCTGCGCCATCAGTACCAGCGCCTCGTAGCAGGCGCTGTCGCCGTGCGGGTGGTACTTGCCGATCACGTCGCCGACGGTGCGCGCGGACTTCTTCGGCTTGGCCGCCGCGTTCAGGCCCAGCTCGCTCATCGCGTAGACGATGCGCCGCTGCACCGGCTTGAGGCCGTCGCCGATGAAGGGCAGGGCGCGGTCCAGCACCACGTACATGGAGTAGTCGAGGTAGGCGCGTTCGGCGTATTCGCGCAACGGCTGCTGTTCGTAGCCGTGGAAGGTGGTGCGTACGAGTTCGGTCATGCGGAGCTGTTACCTGTGGCTGGGGGAGGCGACGGCCGCCGCCCCCGCAAACGGTTGATTATCCGCATGCGCCCGGGGATGCCAAGCCGCAGGCGATTGGTGGAGACCGGGGATCGATCCATTGGTGCAACACAGCATTTGATGCTGGATGAAATATTTCCATTGAGAAATATTCCTTTCGGAATGAAAATACGCGCCCATGATCTGCGCCTCCGCCAATCCCCCCAGCTTCGGCCTGCTGCTGCGACAGGTGCGCGACAACCTCGCGCGCCAGCTCGACGTGTCGCTGGCCGAGGAAAACCTCGGCATCGGCTTCACCCACTTCGTCGGCCTGAAAACGCTGGCGCACATGGCCCCGTGCACCGCCAACGAACTGGCGCAGGCGCTGGACCAGGTGCCCAGCGCGGTGACCCGGCTGCTGGACAAGCTCGAATCCCTCGGGTGTGTCCGCCGCGAGCCGCATGCACTGGACCGGCGCGCCCTGCAGATCGTGCTGACCGAGCAGGGCAGCGAGCTGTGCGCACGGCTGAAGAAGCGCGGCGACGCGGTGATGGATTACGCCATGCGCGACCTGAGCCCCGAAGAGCGCGCCCTGTTGATGTCCCTCCTTACCCGGATCCGCGACTCCCTGACACCCCCATGACCATTTCCACGCTTCCTCTCCTGCCGCGCCGTGCCCGGTTGCTGCTGCCGTCGGCGCTGGCGTTGGCGCTGGCCGCCTGCGCCAGCAGCGGCGGCCTGCAACCGCAGGGCCGGCTGCTCGATGCCGATGCCCTGCACAGCGAACGCACCCTGGCCACCAGCGACCTGGCCGTGGCCGGTTTCCCGGCCAGCGACTGGTGGCGTGGTTTCGGCGACCCGCAACTCGATGCACTCGTCGCCGAGGCGCTGGCCGGCCACCCGAGCCTGGATGCGGCCGACGCGCGCCTGCGCCAGGCGCAGGCACAGGCCGGCATCGCCCATGCCGACCGCCTGCCGAGCCTGTCCGTATCCGGCGGCTATACCGGCGTACGCCTGCCCGAATCGATGGTCGGCGACGAGACGGGCGGCCACTACATGGGCAGCGGCCAGGTGGCGTTCGATTTCAGCTACGGCTTCGACCTGTGGGGCGGCAAGCGCGCCAGCTGGGAAGCGGCCGTGGATGGCGTGCATGCCGCCGCCGTCGATGCCCAGGCCGCGCGCCTGAACCTGTCGGCCGGCGTCGTCCGCGCCTATGTCGAGCTCGACCGCGCCTGGCACGCCAACGACGTCGCCGAGCAGGAACTGGAACGCGCCGGGAAGACACTGCAGCTGGTGCGCCAGCGCCGTGCCGCCGGCATCGACAGCGAATTGCAGGTGCGCCAGGCCGAAGCCCGCATCCCCGCCGCGCAGCAGCAGCTGCAGGCGGCGCAGCAGCAGATAGACGCGGCCCGCACCGCGCTGGCCGCGCTGCTCGGGCAGGGGCCGGACCGCGGCCTGCGCATCGAGCGCCCGCAGGCGTTGAACGCCGCCGCGCTGCAACTGCCCGGCGTGCTGCCCAGCGAACTGCTGGGCCGGCGCCCGGACGTGGTGGCCGCGCGCTGGCGGGTGGAAGCGGCCGGCAAGCAGGTCAAGGTGGCGCAAACCCGCTTTTATCCCAGCTTCAACCTCGCCGCGCTGGCCGGCGTGGTCGCCCCCGGTGTCGGCGACCTGCTCAAGAGCAGCTCGACCTTCGCCTACCTCGGCCCGGCGCTGAGCCTGCCGATCTTCGACGGCGGCCGCCTGCGCGCCAACCTGGCCGGCGCCGACGCGCAGTACGACCTGGCCGTGGCCGGCTACAACCAGGTCGTGGTCGATGCGCTGCACGAGGTGGCCGACCAGGTCAACGCGGTGCGCTCGCTGGAGCAGCAGGTGCAGTCGCAGCAGCAGGCGGTGAATACCGCCGGTGCGGCCTTCGACCTGGCCAGCCAGCGCTACCGCGCCGGCGTCGGCAACTACCTCGACGTGCTCGGCGCACAGGCGCAGCTGCTGGCCGCGCAACAACTGCAGGCCACGCTGCACGCCCAGCGCCTGCTGGCCGCGGCAAGGCTGAGCCAGGCGCTGGGCGGCGGCTTCGAGCCGGATGCCGACGCGCGCCTTTCCCATTCCTCCGTATCACCGCATTCCTGAGAGTTCCCCCATGACTCAGACCTCCGCAACTCCCCAAGCCCCCGCCGCCCCCAGCCGTCGTGGCCGCCTGCTGCGCGGGCTGCTGGCCATCGCCGTGCTGCTGCTGGCGGCATTCGCACTGTGGTATTTCGCCTTCGGCCGCTGGTTCGAGGAAACCGATGACGCCTACGTGCAGGGCAACCAGGTGCAGATCACCCCGCAGGTGGCCGGCACCGTGGTCGCCATCGCCGCCGACGACGGCATGCGCGTGGAACAGGGCCAGTTGCTGGTGCAGCTCGACCCGGCCGACACCGAGGTGGCGCTGCAGCAGGCCGAGGCCAACCTCGCCCGCACCGTGCGCCAGGTGCGCGGCCTGTACCGCAGCGTCGAAGGCGCGCAGGCCGAGTTGAACGCGCGCCAGGTCAGCCTGAAGCGCGCCCGCGACGACTTCGCCCGGCGCAAGGACCTGGCCGCCACCGGCGCGATCTCCAACGAGGAACTGGCCCACGCCCGTGACGAACTGGCCGCGGCCGAAGCCGCGGTGGCCGGTTCGCGCGAAAGCGTGGAGCGCAGCCGCGCGCTGGTCGACGACACCGTGGTGGCAACCCAGCCGGACGTGCAGGCCGCCGCCGCGCAGCTGCGCCAGGCATGGCTCAACAACGCCCGCGCCGGCATCGTCGCGCCGGTCACCGGCTATGTCGCGCGGCGCTCGGTGCAGGTCGGCCAGCGCGTGCAGCCGGGCACCGCACTGATGGCGGTGGTGCCGACCGAGCAGATGTGGGTCGAGGCCAACTTCAAGGAAACCCAGCTGCGGCACATGCGCCTGGGCCAGGAAGTGGAACTGCGCTCGGACCTGTACGGCGGCGAGGTGAAGTACACCGGCCGCATCGCCAGCCTCGGGCTGGGCACCGGTTCGGCGTTCTCGCTGCTGCCGGCGCAGAACGCCAGCGGCAACTGGATCAAGATCGTGCAGCGCGTGCCGGTGCGCATCGCCATCGATGCCAAGCAGCTGGCTGAACACCCGCTGCGCATCGGCCTGTCGATGAAGGCCGAAGTCAGCCTGCGCGACCAGAAGGGCGAAGTGCTGCCGGCCAAGCCGGCGCAGGGCAACGTGTTCGACACCGACGTCTACGCCAGGCAGTTGCATGACGCCGATGCGGCGATCGGCCGCATCATCCACGACAACCTGCCGCGGCAGGCCAAGGCCGGCTGAGGCGACGCCCGATGTCTGCTCAAGCTCCAGCCGCGCCCGCCATGCCGGGCGTGCCGGCCGCCGGTTTCGCGCCGCCCAGCGTGGCGCTGTGCACCCTCGGCCTGGCGATGGCCTCGTTCATGCAGGTGCTCGACACCACCATCGCCAACGTCTCGCTGCCGGCCATTTCCGGCAACCTCGGCGCCAGCTCGCAGCAGGCGACCTGGGTCATCACCTCGTTCGCGGTCAGCACCGCCATCGCGCTGCCGCTGACCGGCTGGCTCAGCCGCCGCTTCGGCGAGACCCGGCTGTTCGTCTGGGCGACGCTGGCCTTCACCGTCGCCTCGCTGCTGTGCGGGCTGGCGCAGAGCATGGGCATGCTGGTGGTGTCGCGCGCGGTGCAGGGCTTCGTCGCCGGGCCGATGTACCCGATCACCCAGTCGCTGCTGGTGTCGATCTACCCGCGCGAGAAACGCGGGCACGCGCTGGCGCTGCTGGCGATGGTCACCGTGGTCGCGCCGATCGCCGGGCCGATCCTTGGCGGCTGGATCACCGACAACTACAGCTGGGAATGGATCTTCCTGATCAACGTGCCGCTGGGCATATTCGCCACGCTGGTGGTCGGCAGCCAGCTCAAGGGCCGACCCGAGCAGATCGAGAAGCCGAAGATGGACTACGTCGGCCTGATCACCCTGGTGATCGGCGTCGGTGCGCTGCAGCTGGTGCTGGACCTGGGCAACGACGAGGACTGGTTCTCATCGGCCAAGATCGTGGTGCTGAGCTGCGTGTCGGTGGTGGCGCTGGCGGTGTTCCTGATCTGGGAGCTGACCGACAAGGACCCCATCGTCGACCTGCGCCTGTTCCGCCACCGCAACTTCCGTGCCGGCACGCTGGCGCTGGTGGTGGCCTACGCCGCGTTCTTCAGCGTGGCGCTGCTGATCCCGCTGTGGCTGCAGCGCGACATGGGCTACACCGCGATCTGGGCGGGCCTGGCGACTGCGCCGATCGGCGTGCTGCCGGTGATCCTGACCCCGTTCGTCGGCAAGTACGCCGGCCGCTACGACATGCGCATGTTGGCGTCCATCGCCTTCGTGTTCCTGTCGCTGACCAGTTTCCTGCGCTCGGGCTTCAACCTGCAGGTGGACTTCCAGCACGTGGCCGGGGTGCAGCTGCTGATGGGCGTGGGCGTGGCGCTGTTCTTCATGCCGGTGCTGCAGATCCTGCTGTCGGACCTGGACGGGCGCGAGATCGCCGCCGGCTCCGGCCTGGCCACCTTCCTGCGCACGCTGGGCGGCAGTTTCGCCGCCTCGCTGACCACCTGGCTGTGGGCGCACCGCACCCAGGAACACCATGCGCACCTGACCGAGCACATCTCCGGCTACACCCCGGGCATGCAGGAACAGGTGGCGGCGATGGGGCAGGGCGACTTGCAGCACGGTGCGGCGCTGCTCAACACGATGATCAACCACCAGGCCTCGCAGATGGGCTTCAACGACATCTTCTACCTGCTGGGCTGGGTGTTCCTGGCGATCATCGCCTTCCTGTGGCTGGCCAAGCCGCCGTTCGGCGCGGGTGCCGGCAGCGCGGCGAGCGCCGGCGGGCATTGATCGACTGCAGGAGCGACGTGAGTCGCGACCGAAGCTTTCCCGATAAAGCTCCGGTCGCGACTCACGTCGCTCCTACGGTAATAGGTGTCGGCACAAAGAATGTCGGAAACGAAAAAACCCGCTTTCGCGGGTTTTCGTCTGCTTGAGTCGTGGTGCCCAGGAGAGGACTCGAACCTCCACGGTTTTACCCGCTAGTACCTGAAACTAGTGCGTCTACCAATTCCGCCACCTGGGCGACTCAGGGCGCGCATTGTGCGGGTTGGGCATGGGGGTGTCAACGGTTTTTCGGCCGGTACACGCTGCGGTGCGGATGCAGGCGCTACCATGGCCGGCAATGAAGAACAAAAAGACCACCGGGGCCGGCAAGGCCCCCACGTCCGCCGCCGGCAGCAAGCCGGGCAAGGCGCCGGCCAAACCACGCAAGGCCGCCAAGCTGCCGCCGTGGATGCCGGATGTTGCGGCCGCCCCGGCCAGGCCGCAGGGCGGCAGGAACAAGCCCGGGAACGGGGCGCCGCAGAGCTTCGTGCGTGGCCGCCGCGCCAAGCCGCTGTTCGACGACCCGCAGGCCGCGCGCGAGGCCGAGCGCTACGAGAACCCCATCGCCAGCCGCGAAGCGATCCTGCAATTGCTCGATCGCTGCGATGGCCCGCGCAATGCGCAGGAGATCGGCGAGCTGCTGGGCCTGGTCGAACCGGACCGCGCCGATGCGCTGGGCAAGCGCCTGGGGGCGATGGTGCGTGATGGGCAACTGGTGCAGAACCGCCGCGGCGGCTTTGCCCCGGTGCTGGTGACCAACCTGATCCCCGGCGTGGTCATTGCCAATCCCGAAGGGTTCGGCTTCCTGCGCCCGGACGAGGGGGGCGACGACCTGTTCCTGCCGCCGTATGAAATGCGCAAGGTCATGCACGGCGACCGCGCGTTGGCCAACGTCACCGGCATCGACCGCCGCGGCCGCCGCGAAGGCAGCATCGCGCGGGTGCTGGAACGCGGCATCAATCGCCTGATCGGCCATTTCAGCATCGAGCTGGGCATCAATTACGTGGTGCCGGACGACAAGCGCATCCAGCGCAGCATCCAGATCCCGGCCGATGCCACTGGTGGCGCGAAGGACGGGCAGTTGGTGGTGTGCGAACTGACCCAGGCGCCGGATTCGCGGCGACCGCCGATCGGCAGGATCATCGCCGTGCTCGGCGACCGGCTGACCCCGTCGCTGGTGGTGGAAACGGCGATCCACGGCCATGAGCTGCCGCACGAGTTCCCGCCGGAAGTGCTGGACGAGGCCACTGCCATCCCGATGACGGTGGAGCCGGCGATGCTCGGCAAGCGCGTGGACTTGCGCAGCATGCCGCTGGTGACCATCGACGGCGAGGACGCCAAGGATTTCGATGACGCGGTGTATTGCGAACCGAACCCGGAAGGCTTCCGCCTGGTGGTGGCCATCGCCGACGTGTCGCATTACGTGCGTCCCGGCACGGCGCTGGACGATGAGGCGCAAAAGCGCGCTACCTCGGTGTATTTCCCCGGCTACGTGGTGCCGATGTTGCCGGAGACCTTGTCCAACGGCATCTGCTCGTTGCGGCCGGAGGAAGACCGCATGTGCTTCGTCTGCGACATGCAGGTGGACCGCAAGGGCGAGGTGACCGGCTCGCGTTTCTACGAGGCGGTGATGAACTCGCACGCGCGGCTGACCTACACCCAGGTGTGGCAGGCGGTGGGCGAGGACGATGCCGACGCCAAGGCCTTCATCGGCCCGCTGCTGCCGCAGGTGCAGCGCCTGCACCAGCTGTACCAGGTGCTGGCCAAGGCGCGTGCGCGGCGTGGCGCGATCGAATTCGAATCCGGCGAAGTGCGCTTCGTGCTGGACAACCGCGGCGAGGTTGCCCAGGCCGGCATGCTGGTGCGCAACGACGCGCACAAGCTGATCGAGGAATGCATGATCGCCGCCAACGTGCAGGCCGCGCGCCACCTGCTGGCCGCGCACGTTCCCGCGCCGTACCGCGTGCACGAGCGGCCGCCGGAATCCAAGTACGCCGACCTGCTGGAGTTCCTCAAGGAGTTCAAGCTCAGCCTGCCGGCGTGGAGCAAGGTGCAGCCGGGCGACTACACCAAGCTGCTGAAGAAGGTGCGCGAGCGCCCGGACGCGGCACTGCTGGAATCGGTGCTGCTGCGCAGCCAGTCGCTGGCGGTGTACTCGCCGGACAACAACGGCCACTTCGGCCTGGCGCTGGATGCCTACGCCCACTTCACCTCGCCGATCCGCCGCTACCCGGACCTGCTGGTGCACCGCGCGATCAAGTACGCGCTCACCGGCCGGCCGCCGGAGAAGTACCTCTACGCGCCGCGCGAGATGGCGGCGCTGGCGCTGCAATGCTCCGAACGCGAGCGCCGCGCCGACGAGGCCGAGCGCGAGGTCGACGAGCGGTTCCGCGCGGCGTGGATGGAAAAGCACGTCGGCGGCCAGTTCGACGGCGTCATCAGCGGCGTGACCAGCTTCGGCCTGTTCGTGGAACTGGACGAATCCAAGGTCAACGGGCTGGTGCACGTCACCCAGCTGCCGCACGACTATTACCAGTTCGACCCGATCCGCAAGACGCTCACCGGCGACCGCCACGGCAACCAGTTCCGCCTCGGCGACCGCGTGCGCATCCTCGTGCTCAAGGCCAGCATGGAGGAGCGCAAGATCGACTTCCGGCTGGTCGCCAAGCTCGATGGCGAGCCGATGCAGGACGAAGGTCTGCCGCCGCTGCCGCCGCGCGGGAAGCCAGCCAAGCGGACGAAACAGAAATACTGATGTAGCCCTCTCCCGGCGGGAGAGGGGTTGGGGTGAGGGGCAATGGCGTCCCGATGGTTCAAGCATCATGGACTTCGTTCGCCCCTCATCCGCCCTTCCGGCACCTTCTCCCAATGGGAGAAGGGGAGCATGCTCCAGCCCCGTCTTTTCCCAATCCCGAATCTCCAATTCCAACGCATGAGCAAACAGAACCAATGGATCGTCGGCGTCAACGCCGTGGCCTCGTCGATCGAGAAGGACGCCGAGAACGTCCGTGAAGTATTGATCGAGGCTGGCAGCAAGAACCCGCGGCTGGTCGAGATCGAGGAAAACGCGCTGCGCAAGGGCATCGACGTGCGCAAGGTCAACGCGCAGGCGCTGGGCGGCGTGGCCGGGCAGGTACGCCACCAGGGCGTGGCTGCGCGCTATGCGGCGGCGAAGCTGTGGGGCGAGAACGAACTGCAGGGCCTGGTCGAGGCCGCCGATGGCAAGGCACTGGTGCTGGTGCTGGACGAGGTGCAGGACCCGCACAACCTCGGCGCCTGCCTGCGCAGCGCCGCAGCCGCCGGCGTTACCGCGGTGGTGATTCCCAAGGACAAGAGCGCGCCGGTCAACGCCACCGTGCGCAAGACCAGCGCCGGTGCCGCCGACCGCATCCCGGTGGTGGCGGTGACCAACCTGTCGCGCTGCCTGAAGGACCTGCAGAAGCTGGGCGTATGGATCTACGGGCTGGCCGGCGAGGCGCAGCAGACGCTGCACCAGCTCGACCTGCGCGGCAACGTCGCGCTGGTGATGGGTGGCGAGGCCGACGGCCTGCGCCGGCTGACCCGCGAAACCTGCGATGGGCTGGTACGCATCCCGATGCCGGGTGACATCGAGAGCCTGAACGTGTCGGTGGCGACCGGCGTGGCGCTGTTCGAGGCAGTGCGGCAGCGGTTGTGAAGCAAGCAGCGGGAAGAAGCAGGACCGCTTCTTGTAGGTGCGGGGCTTGCCCCGCACGTGGCTTCACCGGGAAAGCCTGATGCGGGGCAAGCCCCGCATCTGCGACCTCGCGAGACCTGTGGCGGGGCGGATGAGGGGTAAGTGCGGTCCATGATGCTTGAACCATCGGGACGCCATTGCCGCTCACCCCAACCCCTCTCCCGGTGTGAGATGGGCTAAAGCTCGCGCTGTCTTCTTGCCCCGAGGAAAGGGGACTTCAAGCAAAAACCTCAGGCCTGCTCCACCGTGCTGGTCTCGTCGCGCTTCTCGCGCGGCGGCAGCGGGGCGTCGCCGTGTACCAGGAACCACACGTTCTCGGCGATGTTGGTGGCGTGGTCGCCGATGCGTTCGAGGTTCTTGGCCATGAACAGCAGGTGCGTGCACGGGGTGATGTTGCGCGGGTCTTCCATCATGTAGGTCAGCAGCTCGCGGAACAGCGCGGTGTACTGCGCGTCCAGCCGTGCATCGTCCTGGCGCAGCGCCAGCGCGGCCTCGGCGTCGTTGTCGCGGTAGGCTACCAGCGCGCGCTGCACCTGCTGCGCGGCCAGCTTGCCAAGCGCGCGCAGGCCCTGGATCTGCGGCATCGGCGGCATCGCCACCAGCGCGATCGAGCGCTTGGCGACGTTGGCGGCGTAGTCGCCGATGCGCTCGATGTCGGCGGGGATGCGCAGCCCGGCGAGGATCTCGCGCAGGTCGCGTGCCATCGGCCCGCGCAGGGCCAGGCGCATCACGTCATGGCTGATCTGCTGCTCCAGCGTGTCGATGGCCTCGTCGTTGGCGACGATGCGCCGGGCGGCCTTCTCGTCGCGGCGTTCGATCACGTCCAGCGCGGCTTCGAGCTGGGCGACGGACATTTCGCCCATGCGCACGATCTCGGCCACCAGGCGGTGCTGTTCTTCGTCGTAGCTTTTCACGATGTGGTCGTTGGGGAGGTTCATGGTCATGGGTCCGATGGATTCGTTCGATGTTGCCGCAGCCGTCCCTGCTGCCGCATTGCCGGCTGCGGCCGGGTGCGGGCGTTCACCCGAAGCGCCCGGTGATGTAGTCCTCGGTCTGCTGCTTGGAGGGGTTGGAGAAGATCACCTCGGTGCGGTCGTGCTCGATCAGGTCGCCCAGGTACATGAAGGCGGTGTAGTCGCTCACGCGCGCGGCCTGCTGCATGTTGTGGGTGACGATGGCGATGGTGTAGTCGTTCTTCAGCTCTTCGACCAACTGCTCGATGCGGCTGGTGGAGATCGGGTCCAGCGCCGAGGTCGGCTCGTCCAGCAGCAGCACGTCGGGCTTGAGCGCTACCGCGCGGGCGATGCACAAACGCTGCTGCTGGCCGCCGGACAGGCCCAGCGCGCTCTGGCCGAGCTTGTCCTTGACCTCGTCCCACAACGCGCCCTGGCGCAGCGCATGCTCGACGCGGTCGTTCATGTCGGCCCTGGACAGCTTCTCGTGGTGGCGGATGCCGTAGGCCACGTTCTCGAAGATGGTCATCGGGAACGGCACCGGCTTCTGGAACACCATGCCCACCTTCGAGCGCAGGCGGTTCATCGGGTACTTCGGCGAGAGGATGTTCTCGCCGTCCAGCAGTACCTCGCCGCGCGCTTCCAGCTTCGGGTACAGCGCGTAGATGCGGTTGAAGATGCGCAGCAGGGTGGACTTGCCGCAGCCGGACGGGCCGATCAGCGCGGTGACGCGCTTTTCCGGGATTTCCAGGTGGATGTCCTTCAGCGCATGGAACTTGTCGTAGTAGAAGTCCAGCCCGCGCGCGGCGAGCTTGACCGGCGCCGGCGCGTCCAGGCCCTGGTGCGCGGCGGGCACGCTGATGCGCTGCATCGGCACGGCGTTGTTGAGGTCGTTCATGGCGAGGTCCATGTGGGTTCAGTCGTTCGAGTTCAGTCGTTCGAAATGCGGTTGCGCAGCAGCAGGCCGCGCGCGGAGAGGCTGACCAGCAGCACGAACAGGGTCAGCACCAGCGCGCCGGCCCAGGCCAGTACCTGCCACGATTCGTAGGGGCTGCCGGCGAACTGGTTCATCACCACCGGCACCGAGGCCATCGGCTGGAACACGTTGCTGTTCCAGTATTGGTTGCCGAAGGCGGTGAACAGCAGCGGCGCGGTCTCGCCGGAGATGCGCGCCAGCGCCAGCAGCACGCCGGTGACGATGCCGGCCATCGCGCTGCGGTACAGCACCTGCATGATCACCTTCCACTGCGGCACGCCCAGCGCCAGCGCCGCCTCGCGCATCTGCACCGGCACCAGCCGCAGCATCTCGTCGGTAGTACGGATCACCACCGGCAGCACGATGAAGGTCAGCGACAAGGCGCCTGCAAAGGCCGAGAAATTGCCGCCGGTCTGCATCACGTACAGGGTGTAGACGAACAGGCCGAGCACGATCGACGGTGCCGACAGCAGGATGTCGTTGACGAAGCGCACCACGGTGCCGGCCTTGCGCGCGTTGCCGTACTCGGCCAGCCAGGTGCCGGCGGCCACGCCCAGCGGGGTGCCGATGGCGATGGCCAGCACGCACATCACCGCGCTGCCGAAGAAGGCGTTGAGCAGGCCGCCTTCCTGCATCGGCGGCGGTGTCATCTTCGTGAACAGGTCGAGGTTGATGCCGGGCAGGCCCTTGGCCAGCAGCGTCCACAGGATCCAGCCGAGGAAGAACAGGCCGAACAGCGCGGTGGCGCAGGCCAGCAGCAGCGCCAACGCGTTGGTGGCGCGGCGGCGCAGGTACAGCGCCTCGGTGGTTTTCGGGGTGGCGGACATCAGTTGCCCTCCTTGCGGGACAGGCGCAGCAGCATCAGGCGGGCGAGGGCAAGCACCACGAAGGTGACGATGAACAGCACGAAGCCGAGCAGCAGCAGCGCCGAGCGGTAGGTTTCGGTGGCCTCGCCGAAGTCGTTGGCGATCAGCGCGGCGATCGTCGTTCCCGGCTCCAGCAGCGACGGCGTCAGGCGCACGCTGTTGCCGATCACGAAGGCCACCGCCATCGTCTCGCCGAGGGCGCGGCCGAGGCCGAGGAAGATGCCGCCGATCACCGCCGAGCGGGTATACGGCAGCACGATGTCCCAGCTCACTTCCCACTTGGTGGAGCCCAGCGCGTAGGCCGATTCCTTCAGCCGGGTCGGCACGGTCAGGAACACTTCGCGCATCACCGAGGAGATGAACGGGATCACCATGATCGCCAGCACGAAGCCGGCGGTGAGCATGCCGATGCCCAGCGGGGGCCCTTGGAACAGCGGGCCGACCAGCGGCAGCTCGCCGAGGTGGTCGTTGAGGAACGGGGTGACGTATTCGGTCATCACCGGCACCAGCACGAACAGGCCCCACATGCCGTAGATGATCGAGGGGATGCCGGCCAGCAGTTCGATGGCGGTGCCGACCGGGCCGCGCAGCCAGCGCGGCGCCACTTCGGTGAGGAAGAAGGCGATGCCGAAGCTCACCGGCACCGCGATCAGCATGGCGATCACCGCGGTGACGATGGTGCCGTAGATCGGCGCCAGCGCGCCGAAGCGGTTTTCCACCGGGTTCCAGTCGGCGGTGTAGAAGAAGCTCAGGCCCTGCTCCTGCAGGGCGTGGCGGCCGCCCCACAGCATCGACAACGCGGCGCAGGCCAGTGCGGTGAGCACCAGCGCCACGGTGGCGACCAGGAACCAGCGGAACAGGCGATCGTTGCGGGCATCGCGCTGGTCGCGCGGGCTGGGCAGGGCGAGGGGCGAGGCGATGGTGTTCATGGGGGTCCGGGAAAAGTGGACAAGCCGTTGCGGGGGCGGCGCCGGCCGCCCCCGCCGATGCCGCTTACTTGAACTCGCTGGCCCAGTAGCTTTCGATCTGCGTCACCAGTTCGGCCGGCAGCGGCACGTAGTGCAGTTCGTCGGCCTGCTGGCGGCCGTTCTCGAAGGCCCACTTGAAGAACGCGAGCGTCTGCTGGTTGCGCTTGGCATCCTTGGGCTGCTTGTGCATCAGCATGAAGTTGGTGGCGGTGATCGGCCATGCCTCGGCACCCGGCGCGTTGGTGATGACCAGGTTGAAGTCCCTGGCGCCGGCCCAGTCGGCGCTGGCCGCGGCGGCGGCGAAGGTTTCGGCGCTCGGCTGCACCCAGTTGCCGGCCGCGTTCTGCAGCGAGGCATACGGCATGTCGTTCTGCAGCGCGTAGGCCAACTCGACGTAGCCCAGCGAGCCCTTCATCTGCTGCACGTAGGAGGCCACGCCCTCGTTGCCCTTGCCGCCGACGCCATCCGGCCATTGCACCGAGGTGCCTTCGCCGACCTTGTCGTTCCACTCGCCACTGACCTTGGACAGGTAGTTGGAGAAGTTGAAGGTGGTGCCCGAGCCGTCGGAGCGGTGCACCAGGGTGATGCGGGTGTCGGGCAGGGCCAGGCCGGGGTTGACCGCGGCGATGGCCGCATCGTTCCACTTGCCGATCTTGCCGAGGTAGATGTCGGCCAGCAGCGGGCCGCTCAGGCGCAGCTGGCCGGGCCGGATGCCTTCCAGGTTGACCACCGGCACCACGCCGCCGATCGCCGAGGGGAACTGGCCGAGGCCGGCCTGCGCCAGTTCCTCGCTGGCAAGCGGCTTGTCCGAGGAACCGAAGTCGACGGTGCCGGCCTTGATCTGGGCGATGCCGCCGCCCGAGCCGATGGACTGGTAGTTGACCTTGGCGCCGGTGGCCGCGTTGTAGTCGGCCGACCACTTGGACACCAGCGGGAAGATGAAGGAAGCGCCGGCGCCGGAGATCTCCGCGCTGACCTTGTCGCCGGCGGCTGCCGGGCTGCTGGTGTCGGTATTGGCCGACGGGGCGGCCTGCTTGTCGCCGCAGGCCGACAGGCCCAGCGCGATGGCCAGGGAAAGGGCGGCAAGGCCGGTGGTGTGCAGCTTCATGCGTCGCTCCATAGCGGGAGAAGGGCCGGCGCTGCCGGCGGATGACGCTATGAAATGATGTTTTTGTTACAGGCTGATGACGGCGGGTGGCGGGGCATGGGGAACAGGGAACGGGGAATGGAAGAACGCCGCGCGCGTTGCGCTGACGGTGTTCCCTGCCGGTTTCATCATGAAACTCGGCTCTGCCATTGAGCCTTCATTCCCTGTTCCCCGTCCCACAAAAAAAGCGCGGATCACCTGATCCGCGCCCGAGGCGACGAGGGAGAGGGACTCGCGCCTCCTTGCTCCTGCTTACTTCAGGTTCTGCTGGTTCCAGTAGGCCTCGATCTGCTGCACCAGCGCATCCGGCAGCGGCACGTAGTCCAGTTCCTTGGCCTGGTTCTTGCCGCTGCTGTAGATCCAGCGGAAGAAGTCGGTGGTGTTCTTCAGGCTGCCCGGCTTGGAGTTCTTGCGCACCAGGATGAAGTTGGTGGCGGTGATCGGCCACGCATTGGCGCCCGGCGCGTTGGTGATGACCAGGTTGAAGTCGCGGGCGCCGGCCCAGTCGGCGCTGGCCGCGGCGGCGGCGAAGGTTTCGTCGCCCGGCTGCACGAAGTGGCCGGCGGCGTTCTTCAGCTGCGCGTGGGCCAGCTTGTTCTGCAGCGCGTAGGCCAGCTCGACGTAGCCGACGCCGCCGCGGATCTGCTTGACGTAGGCGGCTACGCCTTCGTTGCCCTTGCCGCCGATGCCCACCGGCCACTGCACGGTGGTGCCTTCGCCGACCTGTGCCTTCCACTCCGGGCTGACCTTGGACAGGTAGTTGGTGTAGTTGAAGCTGGTGCCCGAGCCGTCGGAGCGGTGCACGACGGTGATCTTCAGGTCGGGCAGGGCCAGGCCGCCGTTGAGCGCGACGATGGCCGGGTCGTTCCACTTGCTGATCTTGCCGAGGAAGATGTTGGCCAGGGTCGGGCCGTCGAGCTTCAACGCGCCCGGCTGCAGGCCCGGCACGTTGGCCACCGGCACCACGCCGCCGATCACCGACGGGAACTGCGCCAGGCCCGAGATGGCGAGGTCTTCGGACTTGAGCGGCGCGTCGGACGAGCCGAAATCGACGGTGCCGGCCTTGATCTGGGCGATGCCGCCGCCCGAGCCGATGGACTGGTAGTTGACCCGGTTGCCGGTGGCGCCGGCGTAGTCGGCCGACCACTTGGACATCACCGGGAAGACGAACGAGGCGCCCGCGCCGGTGATGTCGGCGGCCTGCGCGGCCAGGGCGAACGAGGCAATGGCGGCGCCGGTGAGCAGGCGGAGTTTGAAGGAACGCATCGCAGTGTGACTCCTGAAGGGTGGTGTGGCCGGTGGGGCCGGCAGGGCGCCATTGCACCGCCCGCGGATGAATCTTTTGCGACTTTCCGGTGACGGTTGGATGACATCGCGGCGCGGGCGGCCGCGTCTCCGGAATGTCATGGAGGTGTCGCATTGCTGTCATCCAATTAACGGAACCTTCGCAAAACGCCTGCCTGGCCGCTGCCGGAACGGCGCTTTCGCAAAGCCCTTCCACACCTTATTGGAGAGAACCCAGATGCGTCCCCATTCGCTCGCCCTCGCGGTTGCCGCCAGCCTTGGCATGGCCGTGGCCCCGGCCTTCGCCGCCAACAACCCCGCCGTGACCCCGGCGCAGCTGGAACAGCTGCAGGCGCAGATCGCCGCGTTGCAGGCGCAGGTGCAGCAACTGCAGAGCCAGTCCGAATCATTGCAGGCGCAGTCCGACGCGCAGTCGGAAGTGAACGTGACCCAGGCGCAAGCGATCGAGACCGCGCAGAAGGCGCAGTCCGGCGTCGACAAGCTGGCCAAGCTGGTCAACGACAACAAGATCGGCGGCCGCATGTTCTTCGACGTCAGCAGCGTCGACCAGAAGACGAACGGCCAGAAGACCGACGCCACCGGCACCGGCTTCGACGTCAAGCGCTTCTACCTGACCGTGGACCACAAGTTCAACGACATCTGGTCGGCCAACCTGACCACCGACTTCCAGTACAGCTCGGCGATCGGCAACACCGAGCTGTTCGTCAAGAACGCCTACGTGCAGGGCAGCTTCGACCCGGCCTTCGTGCTGAAGATCGGTGCGGCGGGCATGCCGTGGACCGGCTACGTCGAGAAGTACTACGGCATGCGCTATGTCGAGAACACCCTGACCGACCGCCTGAAGTACGCCAACTCGGCCGACTGGGGCGTGCATGCCAGCGGCGACCTCGGCGGCGGCTTCAACTACGCGGTGTCCGTGGTCAACGGCGCCGGCTACAAGAACCCGAGCCGCAGCAAGGGCGTGGACGTGGAAGGCCGCGTGGCCTGGGAAATCACGCCGGAATTCGGCGTCGCCGTCGGTGCCTACAGCGGCTACCTGGGCCAGGACAAGCAGAACGACGAAGCCGAGAAGCGTTACAGCCGCGGCGACGTGATGGTCGCCTACGCCGGCCCGGTGTTCCGCCTGGGCGGCGAATACTTCACCGCCAAGAACCTGGGCTACGTCCAGCAGGCCACGGTGCCGGCGGTCAGCGACAAGGCCACCGGCTGGTCGCTGTGGAGCAGCGTGAACGTGGCGCAGGTGGCCAACGGCGATGTCAGCCTGTTCGCCCGCTACGACAATACCGACACCAGCAAGACGCTCAACCCGTTCCGCGAGGACAAGTACTGGAACGTCGGCGTCGAGTTCCCGGTGCTGAAGAACTTCAAGCTGGCCGCGGTATACAAGGACACCGACGCGCTGGTCGGTTCGCTCGCCAGCCCGACCCGGACCGAAACCAAGGAGTTGGGCATCTGGGGTGACGTGAAGTTCTGAGGGCCCGCGCCCTTCGATGGAATCGCGCGACGGCGGGCTTCGGCCCGCCGTTTTTCCTTGCAGTGCCCGGGGCCTGTGGATGCGGGGCTTGCGGTGGAGTCCATGCGGCAGCCACGCGTAGGCCGGGGCTACGCCCCCGGCGTATCAGGATGCGGGCGACAGACTTGGGGTATGTCGGGGACGTAGCCCCGACCTACGCGTGGCGCGCACTTCAGACGGTCTTGTCCCGGTAATGGCACAGGTCGCGGATCACGCATTGCGGGCAGTCCGGCTTGCGTGCCTTGCACACGTAGCGGCCATGCAGGATCAACCAGTGATGCGCATCCAGCACGAATTCTTCAGGGATCACCTTCAGCAGGCCGTCCTCCACCGCGCGCACGTCCTTGCCCGGCGCCAGCCCGGTGCGGTTGGCGACGCGGAAGATGTGCGTGTCCACCGCCATCGTCGGCTCGCCGAAGGCGGTGTTGAGCACCACGTTGGCGGTCTTGCGGCCGACGCCGGGCAGGGCTTCCAGCGCGGCGCGGTCGGCCGGCACCTGCCCGCCGTATTTCTCGACGAGGATCGCGCAGGCGGCGATCACGTTCCTGGCCTTGGCGTTGTACAGGCCGATGGTGGAGATGTAGCGCTTCAGCCCTTCCTCGCCCAGCGCGAGGATGGCCTGCGCGGTGTTGGCCACCGGGAACAGCTTGCGCGTGGCCTTGTTGACGCCGACGTCGGTGGCCTGTGCCGACAGCGTCACCGCCACCAGCAGCTCGAACGGCGAGTCGTATTCCAGCTCGGTGGTCGGGTGCGGGTTGAGCTCGCGCAGGCGGGTGAACATCTCGTGCACTTCGGCGCCGGTCATGCGTTTGCTGCTGCGCGGCGCCGGCGGCTTCTTCGCCGCGGTGGCCGGTTTTTTCGGCGTGGTCCTGTTCACGACTTTCGCATTCATGCGGAGGGCTTTCCCGTGGCCCGTGCCTTGGCGCGGGCGAGGATGGCGGCCGCTGCCGGGGGCAGGGCGGGTTTCGCGTTCACGGCCGGGGGCGGCGCGCGCCGCGCCTCGCGTTCGGCGGCGCGGCGGGCGAAGCGCGCCGCGCGGGCGCGGTGGCGTTCGCGCGCGGCCCAGGCATCGCGCAGGCGCTGCTTGGTGTCCTGCAGCAACTGCGGCAGGCGCGGGTCCAGCGCCGCGTCGCCGGGCTGCGGCACGTAGTCCATCAGGCCGGCGTCGAGCGCCGCGTCGATGTCATCGTCCAGCACGTACTGCAGCAGCTGCCGGGGCGATACGGAAGGAGCGGGCATTGCGATGCGGCTCAGCAGTTGCGGAATTCCGGCTTGCGGCGTTCGAGGAAGGCGGCGGTGCCTTCGCGCATGTCCTGCGTGGAGAACATCAGTCCGAACTGCGCGCTCTCGTATTCCAGCCCTTCCTCGATGCCGCATTCGCCGCCGACGTTGACCGCGTCGAGCATGCCGCGCAGCGCCAGCGGCGCGGCGTTGGCCAGTTGCGTGGCGACCTTCAGGGTTTCCGCTTCCAGTTCGGCGGCCGGCACCACGCGGTTGACGATGCCCAGCTGCTGCGCGCGGGCGGCGTCGATCGGCGCGCCGAGCAGGCACAGTTCCAGCGTCGCCGCGCGCCCGGCCAGCCGCAGCAGGCGCTGGGTGCCGCCGAAGCCGGGGATCAGGCCGAGGTTGATTTCCGGTTGGCCGAGCCTGGCGCTGTCGGCGGCGATGCGCAGGTGGCAGGCCATCGCCAGTTCCAGCCCACCGCCCAGCGCGAAGCCGTTGACCATCGCCAGCACCGGCTTGGGCAGGCGCTCGATGCGGCGCATCAGGCGCTGGCCGAGCAGGGAGAAGTCGCGGCCCTGCACCGCGGTCAGCGCATTCATCTCGGCGATGTCGGCGCCGGCGACGAACGCCTTGGGGCCGGCGCCGGTCAGCACCACCACCCGCACCGCCGCGTCCTGCGCGGCATCGGCGAAGGCCGCGTCCAGCGCCTGCAGGGTCTGCCGGTTCAGCGCATTGAGCTTTTCCGGGCGCTGCACGGTGAGGGTGCGGATGCCATCGCGGGTGTTGATCGAAACCGGGGCGTCGGACATGCGGCTGATTCCAGTGAAAAGTTAAAAAAAAGTAAGCCGGGAACTCCCGCCACGGCCGCCGGTCTGAGTCCGGTGTCGTCGGTGGCGGAGCGCCTTGGCGACGGCTATCCTAACCCGTCGCCTCAAGCGGCATGGTTGCCCTGAGACACCCTTCCTGGAGAACTGTTTGATGAAGTTGCGTTCTATCGCGGTCGCCGTGGCCGCCCTGGCCCTCACCGGCACTGCATTCGCCCAGGACGTTTCGTCCGAGAAGGGCAAGTTGAGTTACTACTTCGGCTACGACTACGGCAACAACCTCAACGAGCTCACCGCGCGCGGCGAGCAGCTGGACATCGCCTCGGTGGTCAAGGGTCTGCAGGACGCCTTCGCCAAGCAGCAGCCGGCGATCACCGCCGAGCAGCTGAAGCCGGCGGTCGAAGCGTTCCAGAAGCGCGAGCAGGCCCGTGCCGCCGCCGCCAAGGCCGAGTACGAGAAGGCCGCCGCCGAAAACAAGACCCGCAGCGACCAGTTCCTGGCCGCCAACAAGGCCAAGGCCGGCGTGCAGACCCTGCCCAGCGGCGTGCAGTACCGCGTGATCGAGGCCGGCAGCGGCGGCAGCAAGCCGACCCAGGCCAGCACCGTGACCCTGCAGGTCGCCGGCCCGTTCCCCTACGGCCAGCGCCCGGAGACCGCGCAGCCGCCACACGACGTGCCGGCGCTGAAGCTGAGCGAAGTGGAAATGCAGGCCATGCGCGAGACCCTGCTGCAGATGCAGCCCGGCGCCAAGTGGGAAATCACCCTGTCGCCGGACAAGGCGTTCGGCGCCGATCCGCGCACCGGCTTCCCGCCGAACGTGGCGGTGCAGTACGAAGTCAAGCTGGTCAGCGTCAAGTAATCCGCTGCGATGACCTGGACGCGCCGGTGGTTTCCACCGGCGCGTTTTCGTTTCCGCAGGCACCGGCGCAGGCGCCGGGCCTGCCCGGCAGTTCCTTGATGCGCGGCAAGCCTCGCATCCACGCCTGCATTTCCACCGTAGGTGCCGGGCTTGCCCGGCACGCGGCTTTGCCGGGAAAGCCCCATGCGGGGCAAGCCCCGCATCTACAAGGTCGCCCCGTGGCAGGGGCCTCTCCCGGCAATCCCCTGATACGCGGCAGCCTGCATCCACGATGTTGTTTCGTGGAGTAGGCTTGCCCGGAGCCCCGCCCGATGAATGCCCCGTCCCGTGCCATACCCAGCCCCTGCATCGGAATCTGTTCGCTGGACAGTGCCGGCCGTTGCCGTGGCTGCCTGCGCACGGGCGAGGAGATCGGCGGCTGGCTGCGCATGAACGAGCTGCAGCGCCGGCAGCTGATGGACGAAGTGTTGCCCGCGCGCGCGCTGGCGTCCGGCTCGCTGGCCGCCGCGCTGCCGGGCCGGGAGCGGCTGCTGCGCGCGCTGCAGCCGCTGGCCGCCGCACCGACCGGGCAGGGCTGGAACCGCAGCGAACTGGCCGACCTGCTGCCGGCCGGGCCGCTGGCCGAGGCCGCGGTGCTGGCCGGGCTGGTGCCGCGGGCGCAGGGCGTGCAGGTGCTGCTCACCCGGCGCACCGAGACCCTGCGCAACCACGGAGGGCAGGTCGGTTTCCCCGGCGGCCGCATCGAGGCGGACGACTGCAGCCCGGTGATGGCGGCGCTGCGCGAGAGCCACGAGGAAATCGCCCTGCCGCGCGAACAGGTGCAGGTGCTGGGCTACCTCGACCCGTTCCTCACCATTTCCAGCTACCGGGTCACGCCGGTGGTGGCGGTGATCGACCCCGACTTCGTGCCGGTGCCGCAGCCGGCGGAAGTGGCCGAGGTGTTCGAGGTGCCGCTGGATTTCCTGATGGACCCGGCCAACCTGCGCCAGGTCGAGATCGAGCACGCCGGCCGCATCCGCCACGTGCTCGAATACAGCTGGCCGGGGCAGCGCATCTGGGGCGCCACTGCGGCCATCCTCTACAACCTGCGTCGCCGCCTGGAGCAGAGCCCATGAACACGCCGATAGCCCCGCCGTGGACTACGCTGGTGGATGCCGCCTCGCTGGCCGCCGCCTTCTCCGCCGTGCCACCACGCATGGTCGATGCGCGCGCCACCGCCAGCATCGCGTTGCGGCTGGTGGATGCGCGCTTCTCGTTGGCCGATCCGCAGTCCGGCGCCGCGCACTACGCCGTCGGCCACATTCCCGGCGCGGTATATGCCGATCTCGACCGCGACCTGTCCGACCTGTCCCGGCAGGGCCACGGCCGCCACCCGCTGCCGGACAGCGATGCCTTCGCCGCCACGCTGGGGCGCTGGGGCATCGGCGCGGACACGCAGGTGGTGGCCTACGACGCCGGCGACGGCAGCATGGCCGCCGCGCGGCTGTGGTGGCTGCTGCGATTGATCGGCCATCGCAATGTGGCCGTGCTCGATGGTGGACTGGCCGCCTGGCAAGCTGCCGGCGGGCGGCTGGAAGCCGGCGTGGAGCAGGTGCCGGCGTTGCCGCCATACCCGGGCCGGTTCGACATGGCGCAGGTGGCCGGCGTCGACGAGATTTCCGCGCGGCTGTCGCAGTCGCCGGGCTGGCTGTTCGACGCGCGTGCCGGCGAGCGCTACCGCGGCGAAGTGGAGCCGTTGGACCGCGTCGCCGGCCACGTTCCCGGCGCGCTCAACCGACCGCTCGCACTCAACCTGCGCGATGGCCGCTTCCGTCCGGCAGCGGAACTGCGCACGGAACTGGAACCGCTGCTGGGCGCGCATGCGCCCGACGAGGCGGTGATGATGTGCGGCTCCGGCGTCACCGCCTGCCACCTGCTGCTGGCCTTCGAAGTGGCCGGCCTGGGCGGTGCGCGGGTGTTCGCCGATTCGTGGAGCGGTTGGTCGTCCGATCCGGCGCGCCCGGTGGCGCGGGCGTAGTACGGGGACATTGATGCAGGAGCGACGTGAGTCGCGACCGGGCTTTCACGGTAAACCCGGTCGCGACTCACGTCGCTCCTACGAGTGGCATGGCATGCGTTGCAGGGGGACCGCCGCCAGTACTTCCTCCCACGGGAACCGCGGCCCCGGGTCGCGCTTGCGCGGCACCCGCCGCGCCGGGTCGTCGCTGGCCGGCACCTGCTCGGTATCCAGTTCCTCGTGGCCGGCGATCCAGTGCAGCGCCGGCAACCGCACCGGCAGCCAGCGCAGCAGCGCGACCAGTGCGTCGATCTGCGCACGCGGATAGGGTTCGTCCATCGCCTGGTGGCGCGAGTCGAGCCAGTGCGGGTAGCGGCCGCGGTTGACCAGTTCGATGCCGAGCGAGCGCGGGTTGATGCCGCGCACGTGGTGGGCCACGCGCAGCACGTCCACGTACTGGTGGATGCTGCCGTCGCGGTCGATGTAGTAGTGGCCGCTGTTGCCGGTGCCGCTGTCGTAGAGCGCGCGCTCGCCGTATTCGCGCGCCGTCGCCAGGTCCGGCAGCTCGGTGCAGTGGATCACCACCAGGTCGACCGCCGCCGGCTCGCGCGGTGGCAGCAACGGTTCGTAGGGCAGGGGCGCGGCGTGGATGACGGGCATGGCGGGCATCGGGCGATGCTAGCATTGCGCCCCCGAGTGCTTCTGCCCGAATACCTGCGATGAACCGCGGCCACTGCATCCTTTCCCACGGTTTCGAAAGCGGCCCAGACGCGACCAAGGTGACGGCGCTGGCCGAGGTGGCGCAGCGGCTGGGCTGGAGCCACGAACGCCCGGACTACACCGACCTGGACGCGCGCCGCGAGGTCAGCGAAGTCGGCGACGTGCCCGCGCGCCTGCAGCGCCTGATCCAGCGGGCGGGCGAAGCCGCGCGGCAGGGCCCGGTGGTGCTGGCCGGTTCCAGCCTCGGCGCCTACGTCTCGGCCATCGCCTCGCTGCACGTGCCGGTGCGCGCGCTGTTCCTGATGGTGCCGCCGACGAAGATGGGGCCGATGCCGGCGCTGGACGCGGCAGCGGTGCCGACCAGCATCGTCCATGCCTGGCATGACGAACTGATCGCGCCGGCCGAGGTCATCGGCTGGGCACGGGCGCGCGCGGCGCGGCTGCTGCTGGTCGATGACGGCCACCGGCTGGAGAACCACGTCGAAACTTCGGCGCGCGAATTCGAGGCGTTGCTGAAGGGCCTGTAGATGCGGGGCTTGCCCCGCATGAAGCATTGCCGGGAACGCCCCATGCGGGGCAAGCCCCGCATCTACGCGGATATGGGCAGGAGGCAATGTACGTAGCCGTGTCCCCTTGCCGGGCTGCACGGCGCCGCCGCCCGGCCCCGTACAATGGCGCCCCCGGCCCGTTGCCGTTCCCCGTGGTATCCCCCGTGAAATTCTTCGTCTCCTGCGCCAAGGGCCTGGAATACCTGCTGGCCGACGAACTGCTGGCGCTGGGCCTGCCGCGCGCCACCGCCACCATCGCCGGGGTCAACGCCGAAGGGGAACTGCGCGACGCGCAGCGGGTGGTGCTGTGGTCGCGTCTGGCCAGCCGGGTGTTGTGGCCGTTGGCCGAGTTCGACTGTCCTGACGAAGGCTCGCTGTACCAGGGCGTGCTGGCGATGCCGTGGGAACAGCATCTGGATGCCGAACTGACGCTGGCGGTGGATGCCCATGTCTCCGGCACCGCCATCACCCATGCGCGCTTCGCCGCGCAGCGGATCAAGGACGCGGTGGTGGACCGCCTGCGCGGGCAGGGCATGGAGCGGCCGTCGGTGAACGTCGAGTTTCCGGACGTGCGCATCAACCTGTCGCTGCGCAAGGGCCGGGCCACGATCTCCATCGACCTCGGCGGCGGCTCGCTGCACAAGCGCGGCTGGCGGCTGGCGCAGAACGACGCGCCGCTGAAGGAAAACCTCGCCGCCGCGGTGCTGCTGCGTGCCGGCTGGCCGAAGATCCACGCCGAAGGCGGCGGCCTGCTCGACCCGATGTGCGGCGGCGGCACGCTGCTGATCGAAGGCGCGCTGATGGCCGCCGACGTCGCCCCCGGCCTGCAACGCCACGGCAGCATCCCGCCGAGCCGCTGGCGCGGTTTCGACCAGGCGCAGTGGCGCGAACTGCTGGCCGAGGCGCGCGAACGCGAGCGCGCCGGCCGCGCCGCGTTGAAGCAGGTCATCCACGGCAGCGACATCGATCCGCAGGCGATCCGCGCGGCCAAGCAGAACGCCGAGGAAGCCGGCGTCGGCGAGGCGATCTGGTTCGGCGCGCGCGACGTCGTTGACCTGCAGGTGCCGCCGCAGGAAACCGGCTGCGTGGTCTGCAATCCGCCTTACGACGAACGCCTGTTCGCCGATGCCGCGCTGTACCGCCGGCTCGGCGATGCGCTCAAGCGCACGGTGCCGCAATGGCGCGCCAGCCTGCTGTGCGGCAATGCCGAACTGGCGTTCGCCACCGGCCTGCGCGCGCGCAAGACCTACCAGTTGTTCAACGGCGCGATCGAGTGCGCGCTGATCGTCTGCGACCCCATCGCGGTGCCACGGCGCGAGCATGACGGCGCGCCACGCGAGTTGAGCGAAGGCGCGCAGATGGTCGCCAACCGCCTGCGCAAGAACCTGAAGAAGTTCAAGAGCTGGCGTGCGCGCGAGGACGTCACCTGCTTCCGCGCCTACGATGCCGACCTGCCCGAATACGCGGCGGCCATCGACGTCTACCTGGAAGACGGCGGCAAGCAGCGCACCTTCCTGCACGTGCAGGAATACGCCGCGCCGGCGGCGATTCCCGACGCCGACGTGCGCCGCCGCCGCAACGAGCTGCTGGCCGCCGCGCGCGAGGTGTTCGCGGTGCCGGCCGAACAGGTGGCGCTGAAGACCCGCGAGCGCGGCAAGGGCGGCTCCAAATACGGGCGCTTCGAGCAGCGCGGCGAGTTCATCCTCGTGCGCGAGAACGATGCGCTGCTGCGGGTCAACCTGTTCGACTACCTCGACACCGGCCTGTTCCTCGACCACCGCCCGCTGCGCCGGCAGATGGCCGGGCAGGCGCGCGGCAAGCGCTTCCTCAACCTGTTCTGCTACACCGGCGTGGCCAGCGTGGAAGCGGCGGTGGCCGGCGCGGCCAGCACCACCAGCGTCGACCTGTCCGGCACCTACCTGCAATGGTGCGCCGACAACCTCGCGCTCAACGGCATGGGCGGCAGCGCCCACCAGCTGGTGCAGGCCGATGCGATCCAGTGGCTGGAAGCCGAACGCGGCCAGTACGACGTGATTTTCTGCGACCCGCCGACCTTCTCCAACTCCGCCCGCGCCGACGATTTCGACGTGCAGCGCGAGCAACTGCGGCTGCTGCGCGCGGCGGTGGCGCGGCTGGCGCCGGGCGGCGTGTTGTACTTCTCCAACAACTTCCGCCGCTTCAAGCTGGAAGAAAACGCGATTGCCGAGTTCGCGCAGTGCCGCGAGATCAGCGCGCAGACCATCGGCCCGGATTTCGAGCGCAATGCGCGCATCCACCGTGCGTGGGAGTTGCGGCGGCCGATTGCATGAAATCCATAGGAGCGACGCGAGTCGCGACCGGGTTTTATCGGGAAAGCCCGGTCGCGACTCGCGTCGCTCCTACAGCTGCATGATGCCGTTGTAGATGCGGGGCTTGCCCCGCGTGTGGATTTCCCGGCAAAGCCAGTGCGGGGCAAGCCCCGCACCTACGGAAAATAAGCGCGCAGCCGGGTGTCTACAGCTGCAGCCAACCGGTCAGCGCGTGCAGCAGCAGGCCGATCAGGCCGCCGACCAGGGTGCCGTTGAAGCGGATGTATTGCAGGTCGCGGCCGACGCTCAGTTCCAGTTGCTCGACCAGCTTGGCCTCGTCCCAGCCCTTCACCGTCTGCGCGATGTGCGCGGTCACGCCGCTGCGCAGGCGCGTGGTGAGTTTCTCCGCGCCGGCCAGCATGTGCTGGTTCAGCGCGTCGCGCAGTGCCGGGTCGTCGCCGATGGCGGCGCCGAGCTTGCCGAGGCTGCGTTCCAGGTGCGCGGCCAATGCCGAATCCTCGCGCGACAGGTCCTCGCGCAGCTGCCGGTGGATGCGCTGCCACAGGCCCTGCACGTAGTCCTGCATCGCCGGGTGGTCGATCACCTGCTGCTTGAGCGCATCGACGCGTTCGGCCAGTGCCGGGTCGTGGCGCAGCCGCTGCATGTAGTCGCCGAGCCAACGCGCATAGTCCTGCCGCAGCGGGTGCCCGGGTTGCGACAGCACCGCCTGCAGTTCCTCCAGCGCCGCGCGCGCCAACCGCTCGGCCAGCGAGTCGCCGATCTCGTCGATGGGCTTCACCCAGTCCACGGTACTTGCCAGCTTCGGCCATTCCTTGCGGATGTAGCGCACGATCAGCATCGATGCGCGCTGGCGCACGGCGTCGTCGTCGAGCCAGCCGGCGATGCGGGTCAGGCCCTCGTCGAGTACGCGCTGGTGGCGGTTGTCGGCGGTGAGCAGGCCGAGCAGGTCGCCGGCGGTGGCCGCGGCTTTCCACTGCCGCAGCTGTTCGACCACGAAACGCTGGATGGCGGCGCGCACGGCGGTTTCGTCGAGCAGGTCCAGCGCCTGCACGGCCCAGCCGCGCGCCATGCCGGCCAGCATGCGCGCCTGCTGCGGCTGTGCCAGCCAGTGCCCGAGCCGGGTGGCCGGGTCGAACACCTTCAGCTTGGCCAGCAATGCGTCGGGTTCGAGGAAGTGGTCGCGCACGAACACCGCCAGGCTGTCGGCGATGCGCGCCTTGTTGCGCGGGATGATCGCGGTGTGCGGGACCGGCAGGTTCAGCGGGCGGCGGAACAGCGCCACCACCGCGAACCAGTCGGCCAGCGCGCCGACCGTGGCCGCCTCGCAGAACGCGCCCACCCATGCCCACGCGCCGCGCTCGCCATTGAGGTGGCTGGCGACGAAGCCGGCCAGCATCGCCAGCAGCATCGCCAGCGCGTACAGCTTGAGCCGGCGCAGCTGCGCGCGGCGCGGATCGGCGGCACCCACGTTCAGTCCCCGTCGTCCACGCCGCGGCGGAAGCAGTACGCGCCGGCCGGGTGCGCCCATTGCCCGGCTTGCGGCAGGCGCCAGCGCACGCGGCGTTCACCGCTGTCGGTGGCGAAATCGGCGCACAGCTCGTAATGCGCGGCGTCGAGCGGGCGGTAGCGATAATCGCCACCGCCGGCGGGGTCGTGGCGCGGCAGGTTGACGCCCGGTTGCGCGGCCAGCGTGTCGAGGTCGGCCGGCAGCGACTTGTGCTCGTGCCACCATTGGTTGACGGCGATCTCCAGTGTCTGCAGGTCGCCGATGCGGGTTTCGTCCAGCCGCAGCCGCCGTTGCTGCGCGGGTGAGTCCATCACCCACACGCCGGCGGCGATGGACAGGACGGTGGCGATGCCGGCGGCCCACAGCACGCGGCGGCCGGAGGCCTTCTGGTCGGTATCCGCGACCTCTTCGCGGCGCAGGTCGCGCAGGTAGTGGCCGAACACCGTGCCGGCGATGGCGGCGACTACGCCGACCTTGAGCACGAAGCGCAGGCTCAGTTCGCCGCCGAGCAGGTTGAACACCAGCGTGGTCAGGTCACCGATCAGCACCGCGGCGGCGACGAACAGGGTCAGGTAGGTGAGCCAGCGGCGGATCGGCGACAGGCGCTTGATCGGATGCCTGGCGACGTCATGGGCGAGGTGGCGGGCGACGAAGGCGAATACCGGGAAGGCGATGACCAGCGCCGACAGCGACCAGCGGATCGAGCCGGTGCGCCGCAGCACCTGCCATTGCGCGTCGGCCGGGTCGGGCAGCAGGTGTTCGAGCAGCGCGAACAGCAGGCTGCCGAGGTTCCATGCGAAGAAATACAGTGCGCTGAACAGCAGCAGGTAGAGGAAGGCTTCGCGCGCGGACAGCGAGGCGCGCGGGCGCGGCACCGGCAGCGCGAAATCCACCTCGGCCCAGCCGTCGAGCACGCCGCGTATCTGCTCGGCGCTCCAGCCGGCGGCCAGCAGGGCCTGCGTCACCTGCTCGCGGTCGTGGCCGCGCATCAGCGCGTCGCGGACGAATTGCTCCAGTTCCGGGGATGCCGAGGCCATTGTGGGCTCCTTGCGTGGGATGGCGCATGGTTACCGGCTTGTGTGCGGCAGTGCAAATTCGCAGAAAGGCATGTGCAGGAGCGCACCTTGGTGCGCGATGGGGCTCTACCGGGAAAGCTCCATCGCGCACCAAGGTGCGCTCCTGCGTGGAAGATGCGTGCGTCAGGTGTTCAAGCGCGCGCGCAGCGCGTCCAGCTCCATGCGCAGCGCCTGGTTCTCGGCGGTCAGCGAGGCCACGCGCTGGCGCAGCGCTTCCAGTTCGCCTTCGTCCGCCACGTTGGCAGTTGGCGTTGCCGCTTCTTCCGGCGCAGGCTCGGCCTTCGGCCTGCGCCGGGATTCGCGCACGCGCTTGGCCGCCTGCTTCAGTTCCTCCTTGCCGCCTTGCGCCGCCGCACGCTGCTCCTCTTCCGGCAGGCTGGCGACCACCGCCGCGGCGCTGATCGACAGCGCGCCGGCCTTCACCGCCTCGACCACTTCCGGCGCGGCATGGCTGTGGATCTTCTCGATCATCGCCACCTGGCTGGCGCTGAGCTTGGCTTCGCGCGCCAGTTCGGCCTTGGACAGCTTCGGTGCCGGTTCCCACGGCGGCAGGTCGGCGTCGGCGGCGGATGCGGCGGGCGTGGCCTCGCCTTCGCTCTCGCGGCGCAGCTGCTCCTGCTCGGCGGCATGGCGCGCATCGAGGATCGCGCGCTTGCGCAGCGCCAGCACGCCGCGCTGGAAGTCAGACACGCTGCGCCGGCCCAGGTGCTGCTCGATCATCCACAGGTGCACGTCCTCCATCGTCCGGAAGCGGGTGTTCTGCACGGTGTTGAACGGCAGGCCGTGCTTCATGCAGATGCCGTAGCGGTTGTGGCCGTCGATCAGCACCTTGCCCCACAGCACCAGCGCATCGCGGCAGCCCTCGGCGAGCAGGCTGCGCTCCAGCGCGTCGTGCTCGTCCGGCGTCAGCGGGTCGATGTAGGCCTTGAGTTCTTCGTTGACGATGATGTCCATGCAGGCTGCCGGTGAAACGTGGGCCGGCATTGTAGTGAGGATGCTTCCCCGATGGTTGCAGCGGCAACCGGGAATGCCGCGCCGACAGGCCACCGGCGGCTGTTTTCTTGCTTAGAATCGGCGTTCCCCACGACGGCTTCCGGTATCCCCCAGATGACTTCTTCCCCCGCCCCGCTGCGCGGCAGTATCGTCGCGCTCGTCACGCCCATGCACGAGGATGGCAGCGTCGACTATGACGCGCTGCGCCGCCTGATCGACTGGCACGTGGCCGAGGGCAGCGACTGCATCGGCGTGGTCGGCACCACCGGCGAATCGCCGACGGTGAACGTGGACGAGCATTGCCAGATCATCCGCGTGGCGGTGGAGCAGGCCGCCGGGCGGGTGCCGGTGATGGCCGGCTGCGGCGGCAATTCCACCGCCGAGGCGATCGCGCTGGCGCGGTTCGCGCGCGAGGTAGGCGCCAGCAGCCAGCTGCAGGTGGTGCCGTACTACAACAAGCCGGGACAGGAGGGGCAGTACCGCCATTTCCGGGCGATCGCCGAGGCCACCGGCGATCTGCCGATCGTGCTGTACAACGTGCCGGGCCGCACCGTGGCCGACATGCAGCACGACACCGTGCTGCGGCTGGCGCAGGTGCCGGGCATCGTCGGCATCAAGGAGGCCACCGGCAACCTGGAGCGCGCGCAATGGTTGATCCGCGAAGCGCCGGAGGGTTTCGCGGTGTATTCGGGCGACGACGCCACCGCGGTGGCGCTGATGCTCTGCGGCGGCCACGGCAACGTCAGCGTCACCGCCAATGTCGCGCCGCGGCTGATGCGCGAGCTGTGCGCCGCGGCGCTGGCCGGCGACGTGGCGGCGGCGATGGCGATCCAGCGGCGGCTGTTGCCGGTGCACCGGCAGATGTTCGTCGAGGCCAACCCGATCCCGGTGAAGTGGGCGCTGGCGCGCATGGGCCGTTGCGGCGGCACGCTGCGGCTGCCGATGACCGAACTGGAGCCGGCCAATCAGGCCAGGCTGGAAGCGGCGCTGCGCGAGGCGGGCCTGCTGGCCTGAGCGCCGGCGGGCCCGGCGTGTTGCCGGGCGCGGGTGCCGACCGGTCGCGTCTTCGCCGAAAGCATCGGGAAAGGCGGCCGGGATCGATTCATCGGATCGATCCCGGCCGGTACCGCCCACGGGCCGCGGACCGGCCGGAGCAGCGTCATCTCACGCGCCGGCATCAGTCCTTTTCCAGCGCGACCACTTCACCGGTGGTCGGGTCCAGGCGCACCTTCACTTTGGAGCCCTCGGCAGTGCGGCCCTTGGCCTTCCACAGGCCGTCGTCGAGTTTCACGCCGTGCACGCCGCTGTAACCGGCCGCGGCCAGCTGCGCACGGATGTCGGCTTCGCCCAGCTGCGGGACCGCCTTGGCCGGGTATACGGTGCCGCTGGTCGGATCCAGGCGCACGTCCACGTGCTTGCCGTTGGCGCTGGTCGCCTCGGCCTTCCACATGCCGTCCTCGAACTCCAGGTCTTCCACCCCGGTATAGCCCTGTGCCTCCAGCTGCGCACGCACCTGTGGCGCGGTGAGCGCGTCCTGTGCCCGGGCGACGCCGGCGGCGGCCAGTGCAAGGGTCGCGGCAAGAAGGGCGGTATGTAGCGGTCGATCGTTCATCGGTCTGCTCCTGTCGTTTCGTCGCGCTTTCCACGCAACCCCGATACTGGCGATGCCCTCCTGTACCCGGCCATGAACCGGTGTGGATGCGTCGCGCCGCGGTCCGGGGCGGTTAACCGATGTGGGCGGCAAGGGAAGAAGACGTTCAGTGGACGTGGGCTTCCCGTCGGCGCGCGGTGAAGCCGGCGCGCTCTGGTGGCGGTTGCAACCAATGCCGGCCGCGACGCGGCGCCGTGCCAGAATCACCGCCACTTCCCCACTGGCAATCCGATGACGCCTTCCACCGCCGCCGCCGTCGCCAATTCCCCGGGCCGTGTGCTGGCGGCCAGCTTGGTCGGCACCACCATCGAGTTCTTCGACTTCTACATCTACGCCACCGCGGCGGTGCTGGTATTTCCCAAGCTGTTTTTCCCCGAGAGCAGCGAGAGCGCGGCGATGCTGCAATCGCTGGCGACCTTCGCGGTGGCCTTCATCGCGCGGCCGGTGGGCTCGGCGCTGTTCGGCCACTACGGCGACCGCATCGGCCGCAAGGCCACGCTGGTGGCGGCGTTGCTGACGATGGGGCTGTCCACGGTGGCGATCGGCCTGCTGCCCACCCACGACCGCATCGGCTTGGCGGCGCCGGCGCTGCTGGCGCTGTGCCGGTTCGGGCAGGGCCTGGGGCTGGGGGGCGAATGGGGCGGGGCGGTGCTGCTGGCCACCGAGAACGCGCCGCCGGGCAAGCGCGCGTGGTACGGCATGTTCCCGCAGCTGGGGGCGCCACTGGGGTTCCTGCTGTCGGCCGGCATCTTCCTGCTGCTGGGCAAGGCGATGGACGATGCGGCGTTTCTCGCATGGGGCTGGCGGGTGCCGTTCATCGCCAGCGCGCTGCTGGTGATCGTCGGCCTGTGGGTGCGCCTGAACATCCACGAGACGCCGGATTTCCGCAAGGCGATGGCAACCGGGCAGCGGGTGCGCCTGCCGATGCGCGAGGTGCTGGCCGGGCATGGCTTCGCGGTGGCGGTGGGCACGCTGGCCGCGTTCGCCACCTTCGTGCTGTTCTACCTGATGACCGTGTTCACGCTGGGCCACGGCACCACGAAGCTGGGGTACACCCGCGAGGACTTCCTGCTGATGCAGATGGTCGGCATCCTGTTCTTCGCCGCCGGCATACCGTTGTCGGCGTGGTACGGCGACCGTCGCGGCACGGTGCGCACGATGCTGCTGGCGACACTGGCGATCTTCGCGTTCGGCCTGTTGTTCCAACCGCTGTTCCAGGCCGCGCACCCGTGGCAGGTGATCGGCTTCCTGTCGTTGGGCCTGTTCCTGATGGGCCTGACCTACGGCCCGTGCGGCACCATGCTGGCCAGCCTGTACCCGGTGCAGGTGCGCTACACCGGTGCGTCGCTGTCGTTCAACCTGGCCGGCATCCTCGGCGCCGCGCCCGCGCCCTATGCGGCGACGTGGCTGGCCGGAAAATTCGGCATTGCCGCGGTGGGCTGGTACCTGTGCGCGACGGCGCTGGTGACCGGCTTGGCTTTGTGGGCGATAGGGCGGCGCAACGCCTGCCATGCATGACCCGCATGCGGGCCGGTGGGCGGGGTTACCTCCGGGCGGGAATTTGGCCATGATGGCCCGACCCGCCGCCACGGAAACCCCGCCGCACGCACCGCCCCATGAACGGCCCGCTCTTCCGCTGGCGCTTCGGCGCCGTTGAATACGACGAAGCCCGCCGCGAGCTGCGCGTGGCGGGCTTGGCGGTGGACGTGGAGCCCAAGCCGCTGAACGTGCTGTCGCTGCTGCTGCGGCATGCCGGCGAAGTGGTCACCCGCGAGGAACTGCTGGAAACCGTCTGGGCCGGGCGGCCCACCGTGGAGCATGTGCTGTCATCGGCCATCGGCAAGCTGCGCAAGGCGCTGGAAGCGGAGGAAGCCGCAGGCATCACCACCGTGCCGCGCGTGGGCTACCGCTTCGATGGCGCGCTGGAAAAGATGGCGGTGGGGCAGCAGCCCGCCAGCACCCTGCAACTGCAGGAAGGGCAGCCGGTGCCGGGCCGCGCCAGCCTGGTGCTGGAACGGCTGCTGGGCTGCACCCGTGGCAACGAAGTGTGGCTGGCGCGGCAGCCGCGCAGCCGCGAAGCGCGGGTGTTCAAGTTCGCGCTGGACGGCGAGCGCCTGCCCGCGCTCAAGCGCGAAGCCACGCTGGCGCGGGTGCTGCACGAAAGCCTGGGCGACCGCGCCGACCTGGTGCGGGTGCTGGACTGGAATTTCGAGCAACCGCCGTTCTTCCTCGAATGCGAATACGGTGGCCAGTCGTTGCCCGAATGGGCCGGGGAAGGCCACTTGGCGGCATTGGGACGAGCGGCGCGGATCGAACTGTTCCTGCAGATCGTCGATGCGGTGGCCGCCGCGCATGGCGTGGGCGTGCTGCACAAGGACCTGAAGCCCTCCAACGTGCTGGTGAGCGCAAGCGGCGATGGCTGGCAGACGAAGCTGGGCGATTTCGGCAACAGCCGCCTGCTGCAGCCTGAACGGCTGGCCGAACTGGGCATCACCGGGCTCGGCCTGACCGTCGACGGCGGCGACAGCTCCGGCACGCCGCTGTACCTGGCCCCGGAACTGATCGCCGGGCACCGGCCCAGCGTGCACGGCGACGTCTACGCGCTGGGGGTGATGCTGTACCAGTGGCTGGCCGGCGACCTGCAGCGCCCGCTGGCGTCGGGCTGGGAGCGCGACATCGACGACGTCCTGCTGCGCGAGGACATCAGCCGCGCCACCGACGTCGATCCCGCGCAGCGCATCGGCAGCGCGGCGGAACTGGCCGAACGCCTGCGCGGCCTGCCGCAGCGCCATGCCGAGCGCGAACGCCGCGCGGCGGACGCGCGCGCGGCCGAGGCCCTGCGCCACGCGCTGGAGCGCGGCCGGGCGCGGCGCCCGTGGGTGATCGCGGCGATGGTCGTGCTGGCGCTGGGGACAACCGGCAGCAGCCTGTTGTGGCGGCGCAGCGAACAGCAGCGGCACCTCGCGCAGCAGCAGGCGGCGCGGGCGGAGGCGTCGATGCGCTTCTTCGACCGCGCGCTGGGCACGCTCAATACCGGCAACAGCGGCTATGGCCACGACCCGACCATCCGGGAGATGCTGGAGTACGTCTCCGTGCCCGGCAACGAGCACCTGCCGGACGATCCGGGCGTGCGCGGCGACATCCACACCCTGCTGGGGCGGTCGTGGCGGCTCATGGGCGAACCGGCGCACGGCGTGGACGAATACCGCGCGGCGGTGCGCGACTATGCGCAGGCCTTCGGCGAAAGCCACGAACTGACGCTGAAGACCCGCTACGCGCTGGTGCGCACGCTGGCCTACATGAAGACCGCGCCGGCACTCGCCGAGGCCGCCGCGTTGCTGGACGAAACCGACCGGCTGGCCGGTGCGCGCCTGCACGGAGACAACCCGCTGGCGCTGCAGGCGGCACTGGAGCGCGGCATCTTCCACCTGTGCGGGCTGCAGGCGGAGCCGGCGCTGCAGGCGCTGCGCCGCGCCGACCAGCTGCAGCGCAGGGTCGCGGCCGACGATGCCGGCACCGCCGCGCTGATCCGCGTCAACCTTGCCGATGCGCTGCGCCGTTCCGGCGAGCCGGAGCAGACTCTCGCCTGGCTGCGCGCCGAACAGGCCGACCCGCTGCTCGCCCCCGAACGCATCGGCAGGGTCAGTACGGCGCTGCTGCAATCGGTCGCGGCCGCCGCGCTGCACGACATGGGCCGCGACGCCGAGGCGTTGCCGCTGGCACAGGCGGCGGCCGAGGAAAACAACACGTTCCTCGGCCCCGGCGATTACCTGACTCTGACCCAGCTCTCCACGGTCGCTGGCATCCACGGCGCCCTGGGCGACTGCCCGCGGGCATTGCCGCTGGCCCGCGACGTGCAGGAGCGCATGGCCCGTCGGTTCGGCGAGGATGCACTGTCCACGCTGGTCGAGACCGGCAACCTCGGGAAAACCGAGCTCGATTGCGGCGAACGCGCTGCCGGCATCGAGCGCCTGCAGTCTGCCGAAAGCCGCCTGCGCGCGGATTTCGGCCAGGACAACGTCGCCGCGCGGGATTTCGCCGCCGTGCTGGCGCGGGAGCCGGCTGCCGCGAAGAGCGCGGCCAGGTAAAGCCGCGGCACAGCCCCTGGGGCGCCTCCCGGCACTGGCAGGTTCCCGCGGGGCGCCACCGGCCGGCGCTCGTACCGCCCCTCCATTCCCGCCTTCCGGCCTCCGCCCGGAGGCCAGGCATCGGCCCGGCACCCACCGGCGTGGGCGGGTGCCGGGCACTCGCTGGAAACGCAAGTAACTGATCCGGAAGGGGCAAGGCGGCCGCGATACCCGTCCGTGAGGGTTTCTTGAAGGTTGCGTGAGGACCGATGAAAGCGCTTTGCGCAAGGTTGCCGCTGCGGCCGGCAGGGCGATGGCAATCCATTCATCACCAGGGGGGAGATGACGACGTGAACACGACGAAGACGATGCGCGCAGGCAAGGACCGGCCCGCGCTGGCGATGGGGGGAGGGGCGCGCCTGAGGGCCGCGCGATTCGTCGTTGCCGCCATTGCCGTTTCCCTGCTGGCCGCGTGCGCGAAGGAGCATGAAATAACCCTCCCGAGGAATGGCGGGGCCAGCGACGAGGTCTACCGGATCAACACCTCGCACATGGTCGACCGCCCCTACCTGGTGGACGGCAAGCCGTTTTCCGGGGTGGTGGTGGGGCGCCGCGGCGAGCAGGTGGTGTTCCGCGCGCAGATGCGCGACGGGCGCCGGCATGGCGTGGAGGAATGGTTCTACGACAACGGCAAGCCGCAAAGCCGCGTGAAGGTGGCCTGGGACGAAAAGGACGGCATGCGCCACACCGGCGATTCCGAAAGCTGGTGCGAGAACGGCGAGCGCAGGTCGCTGACCGAATACAGCCGCAAGGGCGAGCGGCAACTGGAAAGGAGCTGGAACTGCGAAACCGGCAAGCTGGTGGCCGAGGCGAAGTTCGACGGCGAAGGAAAGCAGGACGGCGAACAGAAGGCATGGACCCCGGAAGGCAAGTTGATCGAACAGGTGTCATGGAAGGCCGGCACCCAGGACGGCGACAAGCAGACCTGGACCCCGGAAGGCACGTTGCTGGAGCATGCCCGCTACCGCGAAGGCAGGAAGCAGGGCGTGCAGGAAACCTGGTACGCCAGCGGCAAGCCCGCCAGCCGTGGCGAGTATGCCGACGACAAGCCCGTCGGCCGCCATGAAGCCTGGGCCGAGGATGGCCGCCTGGTGGAAGCGGGCAGCTACGGCGCCGACGGCAAAAAGATCGGCATGTGGCTGGAAAAAATTGGCGATGACAGCACCACCCTGCATTACGGGCCGGATGGCCTGGTGCCGGTGGAATTGCTGGAAGCGTGGATATCGGCGCTGACGCGCCCCGATCCGCAGGTGGTGGCCTTCTACCTGGGCGAGGGCAAGCTCAAGTTGAGCGACGCCTTGCCGGCGGATTGCTGCGACGGCGGCCCGGCGTATGGCCGCCGTCGCGCCTATGACTTCCCTCTGCACACCTGGACCTATCCAGTGGTGTTCGCCGCCGACGCAGTGTTGCCGCTGCTGCTGGAAAAAGGCGCGGACATCGATCAGGCCGACAGCGAGGGCACCACGCGCCTGTTGCGTTGCGCCCGGCGCTATCGCCCCGATGCGGGAAGCAGCCCGGCCTACGTCTGCACGCCGGCGCAGTTGCGGGCCTTGCTGGCCCAGGGCGCGAAAGCCGGGGTCGTGGACCAGCAGGGGCGCAACGTGCTCCATTACCTGTTGGATGTCGGTTCGTTGGACGACAGGGGCGACGTGTTCGGCCGCGGCGCCGACGAGCAGCGCCAGACGCGCGTGGACCTGCTGGCGGCACTTGCCAAGGCGGGCGCGGACATCAACGCCGCCGACACCGAAGGCTGGACGCCGCTGGTGCGGGCGCTGAAGTCGCGCCGCATCGACCTGGTCAAGGCGGTGCTCGCCGCCGGCGCGCGCGCCGACGGCCCCGGCCCCGGCGATACCAAGGCCGTGCACTGGGTGTTCCTGGACGAAACCAACCGCTACAACATCCGCGGCGATTTCGTCGCCGAAGTGTTGCCGCTGCTGGCGGCGGCCGGCGCCGACGTCAACGCTCCGCTGGACTGGGACGGCCGGCCGGTGACCCTGCGCGACCTGGCCGTGCGCCACGGCCTGGTCGACGTGGTGCACATGATCGAACAGCAGGCCAGGCCGGCGCGGCCATGATTTCCGCAACCAACCGGAGCATCCAGATGGACATGAAACGCTTTGCGAGGACCACCGTCGCCGTGGTGCTGGTTTCCGTGCTTGCCGCGTGCGGCAACGGCTTCGCCGGTGAATACGGCCAGTCCGTCAACGGCAAGTGGGAAACCATCATGACCTTCAAGGGCAACGGCGAGGTGGAGCTGGACATGATGGGCAACGTCATGGTCGGCAAGTACGAGGTCAAGGACGGCAAGGTCTACATCACTGGCGGCAACGGCGGGCAGACGCAGGCCTTCCGCATCGACGAAAAGGGCTGCATCGACGGCGGCATGCTGTTCGGCACGATGTGCAGGAGGCAGTGAGCACACCACGAGCGCGACATGGCCCGTGCGCCCTGCGGATTGACTTCCCCGAGGGGACGAGGTGCTGGCGGACGGGCCAACCAGAATGGCGAAGCCCTGGCACATGGTTGCCGTAGTGACGCAGGTGGGCGGCATTGAGCCTGCCTTCCGTTTCCCGGGGCTGGCCCCGGCAGTGAAAGGCGTTGAAAGGGGGGATGCAATGAAGATCAAATCCATCGCGGCGGTGCTTGCCGTGGCGCTGTCGCCGCTGCTGGCTATCCCGAGCGCCACCGCGCAGCAACATCTGGATGCGGCCGCCGTGCGCGGCGACCTGGACGAGTTGCAGTACATGTATGACGGCCGATTCGAGGCAACACCGTTTCCCGGCATCTACCGGATGGTGCGCCAGCCCGCGCCATCGCCGCGCGCCACGGCGCCGATCCTGATGACGCGCAACGCCGATGTCACCTTCAACAACGGTGCGCTCGGGCCGCAGGACGGCAAGACCGGGCGCAAGCTGAGCGTGGAGGAATGGGGGGCGCTGGTGATGCGCTGGCGGGGCGCGTTGCGGTTCGGCGACATGCTGCAATTCGGTGGCGACGGGCCATTGCGCATGGTGGTGGTGTCGGGTTTCGACTGCCCGTACTCGAAGAAACTCGAAATGCAGCTGCGGGCGGCCAACGCCCGTTACGTGGTGGCGCCGAGCACGATCGGTACCGCCAACCAGCCCCGTTTGCGCGATATATGGTGCAGCGCCGACCGTTCAGCCGCATGGAGCGCGGCGATGGAGCGCAACGTCCTTCCGTCGCGCGCGCCGGCGGCCTGTGCGTATGACGCCGATTACTTCCGCACCTTCGCCGGGATGATGGGCGGCTCGCTGCCGGTGGTGCTGTTCGCCGACGGCACGATTTCCAGTGGAAGCAATCCCGCCGCCATCCTGGCCAAGCTGGCCGAACTGAACAAGAACGGCGTCGATTTCTGAGCAACACCAGGGATTTTTCAACCCGGAGGGAAAACACATGCGCGACCTGCTCCATTTCGATTCGATGATCACGCCGAAGATCATCACCTTCATCTACTGGCTGCTGCTGGCCGCCGCGGTGCTGGGTGGCCTGAGCACGGTGGTCACCGCCTTCGGCATGTTCCGCTACAACGGCTGGGCCGGGTTCGGCATGCTGGTGGTCTCGCCGTTCGTGGTCATCCTCGGCGCGCTGGTGGCGCGCATCTACTGCGAGATCATGATCGTGCTGTTCAAGATCAACGAGGCCCTGCAGGACATCCGCAGGAAGTGAGGGGAGCCATGAGGGTGAATACGCCTGTGCTTGCGTTCATTGTTCGCAGCGTTTTCGCCATGACCCTGTCGCTGGCCTGTGCTTCATTGGCGGAAGCGCAATCCGGTCTCCGTGACGAAGACTATCTGCGCTATTACCCCAGCGCCGAGAAAGTGCGTGCCGACATCGTTGCTTCCGCAAGGGATGCCCGTCCGGAGGAAATCGAGGGCCGGGTCGAAGGGCGCCTGCGGACATTGTCGAATGCACTGAAGCATACGTGGAAGTCGGGTTACCGGAATCGGGAGACCGGTCTTCCCATCATGTCCATTGGTGGCGGGCCACCTGCCGCCAGGAAGTTGAACGGTGAATATGAAGAGCATTACGCCGAAATCTATCGGCATGCAATGGGCGAGTACCCGGACTGCAGCTTTTTCGCCAGTTTGCTGCATCTTGCCGGGTTCCATCACTGTGAACTGGCCAACTATCGCTTGGCCAGGGATGCGTATGACGGGACTCGTGCCGATGGTCAGGTGCCGGCCGCCGAGGTCGCGGCCTTGTATTTCCCCGAGGTGTATCGAGAGCGTTTCGTCGACTTGAGCGGGGCGGATGTGGAATACAACACCCGTGGGCAACGGCTTGCTGGCGTTGGCGGAGCGCGAGGTGCTTCGGGGGCGAGTGAGGCGAAAAGCTTGGAGTACATGGCGATATTTGCGTTGGTGCTTTGCGTCGTGTTCGTGCTTTTGGGCATTCTGGCTACCCGGAAGGTCATGGCCTTGAAGCACGAAATTCGCAGATACGAGTTCGAGAACAGAACCAGTGGTGGCGTCGTCCAGTTCACAAGTTATGAAGCCATGCTTGAGCACGAGAGGAAGAAGGACCGACTGGGCTTGAAAATGATGGCGGCTTCGATTCCGTTCACTCTCGCTTTCTTCTCACTCCTCTGGTTCTTTTCGTACATGGTTCGGCCATGATTCTGTGAGTGTTTCATGGCGTATCCGCGGCTTCATTGCGCGGTTTGTCCAGATGTTCGTCGACCGACCTGCAGCGGCCGTCGCTGTGCATCCAGCGCGACGACGCGCCCGGCGATGGCCGGCAGCGTGCGCAGCGCCTGCCGGCTGACCCGTTCGTAGAACTGCACGAAGCGTTCCACCTGCATGCGGTCCATGCCGGCGCGGCCGGGGGAAGCCCGCTGCAGGCCCTGTTCCTGCTGCCAGCGCCACTGCGGCACCACTTCGAAGCCGGGTGGTTGCAGGAACCACAACATGTCGATGCGTGCCCATAGCGCCGGGTAGTCGCGCGCCAGCGCCCGGTTGCACCAGCGGCGCCACGTGCCGTCGGCGTCCTCGTCGCGCTCCAGCGCGTTGACCGGCGGGCCCAGCGCCGTTTCGTCCTCGGCGGGCGTGCCGAGGAACCAGCCTTCGAACACCACCAGGTCGGCACGGGCGTCGCTGCGTGGCCATTGCGCCTGTGGCAGGCGTTCGTCGGCCAGTTTGTCGAAGCGCGGCAGCGCGGCCGCTTCGCCGGTGCGCAGGGCATCCAGCGTGCGCAGTGCCAGGGTGAGGTCGTGGGTGCCGGGCGGGCCGCGGGTGGCCAGCAGCGGGTGCACCTCGCGGGCCAGTGCCTGGCGTTCGGGGCGGCGCAGGTAGAAATCGTCGATCGAGACGATTGCCGCGCGCAGTCCGCGTGCCATAGCCGCTGCGGCAACCTGCGCCGCCAACGTCGACTTGCCGGTGCCCTGCAGGCCGCTGATGCCCAGCACCGGCACGTGGCCGGCGCGCGCTGCCAGCGCCGCGTCCAGCGCCTCGGCGACCAGTGCCGGTGCGAAACCGGCGGGGTGCGATGGGGGCTTCATCGCGCGACAATAGCCCGAATCCCGCTCCCCCGAACCGGAACCATGACCGACCTGTACGCAGAAGCGCTTTCGACCTTTGCCCAGTTGTTCGCGGAGGCCAAGGCCGGCAAGGAGATCGACGCCACGGCGATGACCGTGGCCACCGCCGACACCGACGGCCGGCCATCAGCGCGCACCGTGCTGCTCAAGGACTTCGACGAGCGCGGCTTCGTGTTCTACACCCACCTGCACAGCCGCAAGGGCCGCGAGCTGCACGAGAACCGGCAGGCGGCGTTGCTGTTCCTGTGGCGCAGCCTGCGCGAGGCCGGCATCCAGGTGCGGGTGGAAGGCGATGCGCAGCTGGTGGCGGAGGCCGAGGCCGACGCCTATTTCGCCACGCGGCCGCGCATGAGCCAGATCGGCGCATGGGCATCGGTGCAGTCGCAGCCGCTGGCTTCGCGCGAGGAATTCGAGCAGCGCCTGCGGAATTTCGAGGCGCAGTTCGAGGGCCGCGAGGTGCCGCGCCCGGACGGGTGGAGCGGCATCCGCGTGGTGCCGCGGCGCATCGAGTTCTGGTACGGCGCCAACTTCCGCCTGCACGAGCGCTGGTGCTACGAGGCCGATGCCGCCGGCGCATGGAGCAAGCGGCTGCTGTATCCGTGAGCGGCATGCGCCTGCACCCGGTCTACCGCATCACCGTGTTCGTGCCGCCGGCGCAGCTGGAGGCGCTCAAGCGCGGCATCCTCGCGGTGGACGACCTGGCCGCCGGCGGTTACCTGCATGGCATGTGGGAGTCGCCGGGGCACGAACAGTTCCGCGCGCAGGCCGGCACCGCCGGCACGCTCGGCCAGGCCGGCGAACTGGTGCGCGAACCGACGGTGCGGCTGGAGTTCTGCATCGCCCGCGGCGTCCCGGGCGATCGCGAACGGCTGCAGCGGCTGCTCGACGAGGGCATCGCCGCGCATCACCCGTGGCGCAGCCCGGCGGTGTTCGTCGATGCGCTGGAGTTCGCTGCGCCATGACCGGCCCGCGCCGCATCGTCTGCCTGACCGAGGAGCCGACCGAGACCCTGTACGCGCTCGGTGAGCAGGACCGCATCGTCGGCATCAGCGGCTTCACCGTGCGCCCGCCGCAGGCGCGGCGCGAGAAGCCCAAGGTCAGCGCCTTCACCAGCGCCAAGGTGGAGGAGATCCTCAAGCTCAAGCCGGATCTGGCGATCGGCTTTTCCGACATCCAGGCCGACATCGCCGCCGAGCTGATCCGCCGCGGCGTGGAGGTGTGGATTGCCAACCATCGCAGCGTCGCCGGCATCCTCGACTACGTCCGCCGGCTCGGCGCGCTGGTCGGCGTGGCCGCGCGTGCCGAAGCCTATGCCGACGAGCTGCAGCGCGGGCTGGACGCCATCGCCGCGCAGGCGGCGCGGTTGCCGCGACGGCCGCGCGTCTACGTGGAGGAGTGGGACGAACCGATCATCACCGGCATCCAGTGGGGTGCCGAGCTGGTGGAGATCGCCGGCGGCATCGACGTGTTCCCGGAGCTGTCGCGCGAGCCGCTGGCGAAGGCGCGCATCCTCGCCGACGGCGCCCCGGTGGTCGCGTGCAACCCGGACATCATCATCGGCTCGTGGTGCGGCAAGAAGTTCCGCCCCGAGCGGGTGGCCGCGCGGCCGGGCTGGGCGGCGATCAACGCGGTGCGCGACGGCGAGCTGCACGAGGTCAAGTCGCCGATCATCCTGCAGCCGGGGCCGGCGGCGTTGACCGATGGCGTGCAGGCGATCGCGGCCATCGTCCAGCGTTAGGCGCAGCAGAAGCCGTAGGTGCGGGGCTCGCCCCGCACGGGCTTTGCCGATAGAGCTTCATGCGGGGCAAGCCCCGCATCTACGGTGAGCACAGCAGCACGCATAGGAGCGCACCTTGGTGCCCGATGGCGCTTTCCCGGTAAAACCCATCGCGCACCAAGGTGCGCTCCTGTGGGTTGGGTGGTCGTCGCCTCACGGCTTCAGGCCGCGGGTTTCATCGTCCAGCCTTTTCTCCAGACTGGCGCGCCCGGCCCGGGCGTAGCGTTCGCAGGCCCCGGCATCGACCAGCGGCTTGCCGGGCGTGCCCTGCAGGCGGGCGAACAGGTCCGCGGCCAGCGGGTGCGGGGTCATCTGGATGTCGCAGGGCAGCGCGGCCAGCGTGTCCAGCCCGCGGCGGAATGCGGCGACCATCGCGGGGTGGTCGAGGTAGCGGTATTCGTGGTCGGAAATCGCGCTTGTGCTGTCGGTGTAGGCCATGTCCAGGCAGCGCGTGCCCTCGCAGGAACTCCATGTCCAGCTGGTGCCGCCGGGCGTGTGGCCGGGCGTGGCATGGGCGGCCAGCGCCAGCGGGCCGACCCGGACGACGTCGCCATCGCCGATCGCCTCCACCCGCGGCACCGGCGGTAAGGCCGGATGCGGTTCGAGCTGCTGCGGGTCGTCGCGCCCGCTGCGGCCGCTGTGCAGGGTGGCGACGGCGGGTCCGCGCGCTAGGAGGGTGGCGCCGGTGACGCCCTGCAGATAGGCCAGACCCGCCGCGTGGTCGTAGTGCTCGTGCGAGTTCAGCAGGTACTTCACGTCGTTCGGGTCGAAGCCGAGCGCGCGGATGTTCGCTTCGATCAGCGGCCCGGCCGCCTCGGTGGCGCCATCGATCAGGATGTGGCCGCGGTCCGAGGTCACCAGCAACGCGCTCAGGCCGCAGGTGCCGACATACCACGTGTTGCCGAAGATGCGCCGCGGCGGCGCGCGGTCGTTCCAGCCTTCCATCACCGTTGCGTCGGCGGGGCAGGCCGGGACCGTGGCCGCCGTGCCGTCGGCATGCGTCGGTCCCGCTGCGTCCGTTGCAGGGACCGTTTGGCGTGGTCCGGGTTGGCAGGCGGCCAGGGCCACGGTGGCGGCGAGGGCGGCGATGCCCGGCAGGCGGCGGGTCATGCGGTTCGGTAGTGCAGGCGAAGTCGTCATCGGTATCTCTTGTCTCTCCCGGCAAGCGCAGGAGTGTATGGAGGGCCCGCGTGCCGGCACCAACGCGAAAAACCGGGCCCAGCCATGAGCTGGATGAATGCCTCGCAGGCTACAGCGGCCGGCCCGGCGCCAGCCCGGTGTAGCGCGCACGGGGGCGGATCAATGTGCCCAGTGCCTGCTGTTCCAGCGCGTGCGCCAGCCAGCCGGTCAGGCGCGCGGTGGCGAACATCACCAGCGCGTGCGCGGCCGGCAGTTCGTGGACGAAGCAGATCGCCGCGAGCAGGCCGTCGATGTTCGGGTGCTGGCCGCTGTGCTCGGCGGTGGCCGCCAGCACCGCCTCGACGTGCTGCATGCGCGGCGCGGCGCCGCGCAATTCGCGCAGCTGGCGCAACATTTCGGCACCGCGCGGGTCGCCGTCCGGATACAGCAGGTGGTTGAAGCCGGGCAGTTCGTCGCCGCGCCGCCAGCGCTCGGCGATGAACGTAGCCGGCCTGCCGCTGGCCTGCGCATCGAGCAGCAGCGCATGCGCGCGCGCGGTGGCGCCGCCGTGGCGCGGGCCGGACAGCGCGGCCAGCCCGGCACTGACGGTGGCGTGCAGGTGCGCGCCGGTGGAGGCGACCACGCGCGCGGCGAAGGCCGACACGTTCAGTTCGTGGTCGGCGCACAGCACCAGCGCCGAGCGCAGCAGTTCGGCGAAACCGGCGTCGCCGGGCCGCCATGCATCGGCGAGCAAACGGTGCACCGGGCGCGCGTCGGGTTGGGTGCCGACCAGCAGCGCGGCGTTCTGGCGCAGCAGCAGCGCGGCCACTTCGCGCCGCACCGGGGCCGAGGCGTTGAGCGATTGCCGCTGTTCCAGCGCCAGCAGCGGGATGCAGGCCATCGTCCGTTCCAGTGGCGGCAGCGTGGCGTCCAGTGCCAGTGTGGCGATGTGTTCTGGCCACGCGGCGGGCGACGTCGCCGCGAACGGGTCCTGTTCCTCGCATTCCCACAGCAGCCGCGCGATGTCCTCCAGCGTGGCGCCGCCGTGCGCGGCGGCGACCGCCGAGCGGCCGCGGTAATAGGGCGCGTCGGGGCGGATCAGCGAGATGCGCGTTTCCAGCACCGGCAGGCCGCGATCAAGGCTCTGCGCCGCCCCGCGCGCCGCCCCGCGGCCGGCGCGTTTGCGCTGCGCCAACCGTTCCACCTCCGCACGCAGGTACACCCGGCTGCGCGGATCGGGGCCGGGGCGCGAGCTGAGCTGGCCGCGGCTGACGTAGGCGTACAGCGTGGCCGGGCTGATGCCGAGCAGGGCGCAGGCGTCGCTGGCCGGAATCAGTTCCGGATCGGGAGGGTTGGAGGGCGTATTCAATATGTTGATTTGTTGAATCAAGATTGATCAATGCGTGCGATGGTGCCAGATTGTGCGCCATCGCGGAACGGCCCCGCCGTCGCCGCCCGATCAGGAGCCAAGCCATGAGCCTTTCTTCCGCCGGCGCCAACTTCCGCGCCGCCCTCGCCGCCGAAAAGCCGTTGCAGGTGATCGGTGCGATCAACGCCAACCACGCCCTGCTGGCCAAGCGCGCCGGCTACAAGGCCATCTACCTGTCCGGTGGCGGTGTTGCCGCCGGTTCGCTGGGCCTGCCTGACCTGGGCATCAACACGCTGGAAGACGTGTTGATCGACGTGCGCCGCATCACCGATGTGTGCGACCTGCCGCTGATGGTGGACATCGATACCGGCTTCGGCCCCAGTGCGTTCAACATCGCCCGCACCATCAAGAGCCTGATCAAGGCCGGTGCCGCGTCCTGCCACATCGAAGACCAGGTCGGGGCCAAGCGCTGCGGCCACCGCCCCGGCAAGGAGATCGTGTCGCAGGGTGAAATGGTGGATCGGGTGAAGGCGGCGGCTGATGCCAAGACCGACCCGGATTTCTTCCTGATCGCGCGTACCGACGCGATCCAGGTGGATGGCGTGGACGCGGCCATCGAGCGTGCCATCGCCTGCGTCGAGGCCGGTGCCGACGGCATCTTCGCCGAGGCCGCCTATGACCTGGACACCTACAAGCGCTTCGTCGATGCGGTGAAGGTGCCGGTGCTGGCCAACATCACCGAGTTCGGCAAGACCCCGCTGTTCTCGCGCGATGAATTGGCCGCCTCCGGCGTGGCGATCCAGCTGTTCCCGCTGTCGGCGTTCCGCGCCGCCAACAAGGCGGCGGAGAACGTGTACGAGGCGATCCGCCGCGACGGCCACCAGCGCAGCGTGGTCGATGCGATGCAGACCCGCGAGGAGTTGTACGACCGCATCGGCTACCACGGCTTCGAGCAGCAGCTTGATGCCTTGTTTGCGGCCAAGAAGTAAGGCTGCTCCCTTCTCCCGCAGGGAGAGGGGCTTCAAAACCCTGCTTTCCATTGAGGTGCACGTCATGTCCGAATCCACCACCGCTCCCGGCTTCAAGCCGAAGAAGTCCGTTGCCCTGTCCGGCACCGCCGCCGGCAACACCGCGCTGTGCACCGTTGGCCGCAGTGGCAACGACCTGCATTACCGCGGCTACGACATCCTCGACCTGGCCACCACCAGCGAGTTCGAGGAAATCGCCCACCTGCTGGTGCACGGCAAGCTGCCCAACCGCGCCGAGCTGCGCGCCTACAAGGCCAAGCTGAAGTCGCTGCGCGGCCTGCCGGCGGCGGTCAAGGCCGCGCTGGAAGAGTTGCCGCCGTCGGCGCACCCGATGGACGTGATGCGCACCGGCGTGTCGGTGCTGGGCTGCGTGTCGCCGGAGAAGGACGACCACAACCACCCCGGCGCGCGCGACATCGCCGACAAGCTGATGGCCTGCCTCGGCTCGATGCTGCTGTACTGGTACCACTGGAGCCACAACGGCCGGGTCATCGACGTGGAGACCGACGACGACTCCATCGGCGGCCATTTCCTGCACCTGCTGCACGGCGAGCAGCCGGCCGATTCGTGGGTCAAGGCGATGCACACCAGCCTGATCCTGTACGCCGAGCATGAATTCAACGCCTCCACCTTCACCTGCCGGGTCATCGCCGGCACCGGCAGCGACATGCATTCGTGCATCGCCGGCGGCATTGGCGCGCTGCGCGGGCCCAAGCACGGCGGTGCCAACGAGGTCGCCTTCGAAGTGCAGAAGCGCTACGAAACCCCGGACGAGGCCGAGGCCGACATCAAGGCACGGGTGGAGCGCAAGGAAGTGGTGATCGGCTTCGGCCACCCGGTCTACACCGTGTCCGATCCGCGCAACAAGGTGATCAAGGAAGTGGCGCGCGAGCTGTCGGCCGAGCAGGGCAGCATGAAGATGTTCGACATCGCCGAGCGCCTGGAATCGGTGATGTGGGACATCAAGAAGATGTTCCCGAACCTGGATTGGTTCAGCGCGGTCAGCTACCACATGATGGGCGTGCCGACGGCGATGTTCACCCCGTTGTTCGTGATTGCCCGCACCGCCGGCTGGAGCGCGCACATCATCGAGCAGCGCATCGACGGCAAGATCATCCGCCCCAGCGCCAACTACACCGGCCCGGAAGACCTGGACTTCGTGCCGATCGACAAGCGCGGTTGATGCGCTGTTGAGCCCCTCTCCCGCCGGGAGAGGGGTTGGGGTGAGGGTAGGGCGAAGCCCCCGCAGTCCCTGAGTTGCACGAGGCTTCGCCCGAACCCTCATCCGCCCTACGGGCACCTTCTCCCGAAGGGAGAAGGAAAAGCGGGACACCGCTCCGTTTTCAATTCCCAGCTTTCGAGCCAGCCATGAACAGCCAGCACCGCAAATCCCTCCCCGGCACCACGCTGGACTACTTCGACGCGCAGGCCGCCGTCGATGCCATCGCCCCCGGCGCCTGGGCCACGCTGCCCTACGTCTCGCGCGTGCTGGCCGAGAACCTAGTGCGCCGCTGCGAGCCGGCCACGTTGACCGACTCGCTCAAGCAACTGATCGAACGCAGGCGCGACCTGGATTTCCCGTGGTATCCGGCGCGCGTGGTGTGCCATGACATCCTCGGCCAGACCGCGCTGGTGGATCTGGCCGGCCTGCGCGATGCCATTGCCGAAAAGGGTGGTGACCCGGCCAAGGTCAACCCGGTGGTGCCGGTGCAGCTGATCGTGGATCACTCGCTGGCGGTGGAATGCGGCGGTTTCGATCCGGATGCGTTCAACAAGAACCGTGCGATCGAGGATCGTCGCAACGAAGATCGCTTCCACTTCATCGACTGGACCAAGCTGGCCTTCCAGAACATGGACGTGATCCCGCCGGGCAACGGCATCATGCACCAGATCAACCTGGAGAAGATGTCGCCGGTGGTCTACGTGCAGGACGGGGTGGCGTTCCCGGATACCTGCGTGGGCACCGATTCGCACACCCCGCACGTGGATGCGCTGGGCGTGATCGCGGTGGGCGTGGGCGGCCTGGAAGCGGAGAGCGTGATGCTGGGGCGCGCCTCGTGGATGCGCCTGCCCGACATCATCGGCGTCAAGCTCAGTGGCAAGCCGCAGCCGGGCATCACCGCCACCGACGTGGTGCTGGCGCTGACCGAATTCCTGCGCAAGGAGCGCGTGGTCGGGGCGTGGCTGGAATTCTTCGGCGAGGGTGCGGCGGCGCTGACCATTGGCGACCGCGCCACCATCTCCAACATGTGTCCGGAATACGGCGCCACTGCCGCCATGTTCCATATCGACCAGCAGACCCTGGACTACCTGCGCCTGACCGGCCGCGAGGAGTCGCGGGTGCAGCTGGTGGAAACCTATGCCAAGGCCACCGGCCTGTGGGCCGATGCGCTGGCCACCGCGCAATACGAACGCGTGCTGGAATTCGACCTGTCCACGGTGGTGCGCAACATGGCCGGGCCGAGCAATCCGCATCGGCGTTTGCCGGTATCGGACTTGGCCGAGCGCGGCATCGCCGACGAGGCCAAGTTGGCCAGCGGCAAGGACGAGCAGGCGCAGGGCCTGATGCCCGATGGCGCGGTGATCATCGCCGCCATCACCAGCTGCACCAATACCTCCAACCCGCGCAACGTGATTGCCGCCGGCCTGCTGGCACGCAATGCCAACGCCCGTGGCCTGCTGCGCAAGCCGTGGGTGAAGTCGTCGCTGGCGCCCGGTTCCAAGGCGGTACAGCTGTATCTGGAAGAGGCCGGCCTGCTGCCCGAGCTGGAACGGCTGGGCTTCGGCATCGTCGGCTTCGCCTGCACCACCTGCAACGGCATGAGCGGCGCGCTGGACCCCAAGATCCAGCAGGAGATCATCGAGCGCGACCTGTACTCGGTGGCGGTGCTGTCGGGCAACCGCAATTTCGACGGCCGCATCCATCCCTATGCCAAGCAGGCGTTCCTGGCCTCGCCGCCGCTGGTGATCGCCTACGCCATCGCCGGCACCGTGCGCTTCGACATCGAGAAGGACGTGCTGGGCGTGGATGCCGACGGCAACGCGGTGCGCCTGAAGGACATCTGGCCGAGCGACGCCGAGATCGACGCGGTGGTGAAGGCATCGGTGAAGCCCGAGCAGTTCCGCAGCGTCTACAACCCGATGTTCAACGTGCGCGTCGAGCACGGCCGCAAGGTCAGCCCGTTGTACGACTGGCGGCCAATGAGCACCTACATCCGCCGCCCGCCGTACTGGGAAGGCGCGCTGGCCGGCGAACGTACGCTCACCGGCATGCGTCCGCTGGCGGTGCTGCCGGACAACATCACCACCGACCACCTCTCGCCGTCCAACGCGATCCTGCCGTCCAGCGCCGCCGGCGAATACCTGGCGAAGATGGGCCTGCCGGAAGAGGACTTCAATTCCTACGCCACCCACCGCGGCGACCACCTGACCGCGCAGCGCGCCACCTTCGCCAACCCCAAGC
>Ga0222427_100332_pt1 | contig 88555 bp, 71 predicted proteins | sample 2B20Ametagenome_FD_182890 | JGI IMG/M metagenome (GOLD analysis project Ga0222427, IMG submission 182890) | Enriched microbial communities from leaf-cutter ant dump, University of Wisconsin, Madison, United States - 2B20A (version 2) | ecosystem: Environmental > Terrestrial > Nest > Insects nest... | reverse complement strand
GGCGCCGACTGGGCCAACTCGGCGCGCGGCTTCATGTTCGCCATCGGCTGCATCCAGTCGCAGAGCTGCCACACCAACAAGTGCCCGACCGGCGTCGCCACCCAGGACGGCCTGCGCCAGCGCGCCCTGGTGGTGCCGGACAAGGCCGAGCGGGTGTTCAACTTCCACCGCAACACCCTCAAGGCCCTGGCGGAAATGCTCGCCGCCGCCGGCCTCGATCACCCGTCGCAACTGGAGGCGAAACACCTGGTGCGGCGCATGTCGGCCACCGAGATCAAGCTGTTCTCGCAACTGCATGTGTTCCTCAAGCCGGGCGAGCTGCTCAGCGGCGAGGTCAGCGGCGAGTTCTACCAGCGCATGTGGCGGATGGCGCGGGCGGACAGCTTCGAGCCGCACAGCGAAGCGGCCGCCTGAGAGACATTCAGTAACATCCCACCGTTGCAATCTCCGTTGAAACTGCCCACCCTCCGCGCCGCCGATCGGTAAAGACCGACGGCGCGGAACCGGGGTCGCCGTGGTCGATCCTCTACTGAAACACCCTGCGCAAGAGCCTTGACCATGACCAACGCCCGCGACCATCGAATCGACTTTTTCCGCGGCCTGGCGCTGGTCTTCATTTTCTGGGACCACATTCCCGGCAACCCGCTGGCCAACCTGACCGTGCGCAACTTCGGCTTCAGCGATGCCGCGGAGATCTTCGTCTTCCTTGCCGGTTACGCGGCGGTGCTGGCCTACGGCAAGGTGGCGCTGCGCGACGGCTGGGTGGTGGCCTGCGTGCGCATCCTGCGCCGGGCCTGGGTGCTGTACGTGGTGCATATCTTCCTGCTGGTGTTATTGATGGGCATCGTCTTCGTCGCCAACAACCATGTGGAAACCCGCGACATGATCGAGGAGATGGGGCTCTACTATTTCCTCGGCAATCCGCAGCAGGCCCTGGTGGACGAGTTGCTGCTGCGCTTCAAGCCCAACCTCATGGACCCGCTGCCGCTGTACATCCTGCTGTTGCTCGGCCTGCCGCTGGTGTTGCCGTTGCTGCTGCGCAAGGCGGAGTACGTGGTCGGCGTGTCGGCGGCGCTGTACCTGATGGCGCCGATGTTCCAGTGGAACCTGGCGGCGCAGGAAGGCGGGGTGTGGTTCTTCAATCCGCTGGCCTGGCAGTTGCTCTTCGTCCTCGGCGGCGCGGTGGCGATCAATGGTCAACGCGAGCGTCCGCCGGAGCTGCGGCCTTTGTCGCGGCAGCCGTTGTTCATGGTCTCGGCGGGCTATCTGCTGGTATGCGCGGCGATCGCCCTGTCGTGGCGCTGGCCCGAGGTGCATGACGCACTGATGCCGAAGGTGCTGGCCGAATGGCTGTACCCGATCAGCAAGACCAACCTGTCGCCGGCGCGCCTGCTGCATTTCCTCGCCCTGGCCTACTGCACGGCGAAACTGCTGCCCGCCGGGCCCTGGGTGCACAGTTGGCTGGCGCAGCAGGGTTGCCGGATGGGGCGTTATTCGCTGGAAGTGTTCTGCTTCGGCGTGCTGCTGGCACCGCTGGCGGACATGGCCAATGCCCTGGGGGGCGAGAATTGGACCATGCAGGTGTTTACCGCAGTGATCGGGGTGGCGCTGATGATGGGGCTGGCGCTGTGGCTGGACTGGAACAAGCGGCTGACCCGGGTGGTGCCGGCAGCAGCGGCGTGACCCGGCGCGTCACCCCGAGGGCGTAGTACAGCACCGCCAGCCCGAGCAGGAACGCCGGCCCGACATACAGCGCCACGCGCAGATCGCCGAAGTAGCCCATCACCCCGAGCACCAGCCCGAGAAACGCCAGGGCCAGGTACGAACTCCACGGCCACAGCCACATCGGGTAGTGCAACCGCTGCCGCTCGGTCGGGTTCAGGCCGGCGCGGAACCTGAGCTGCGCCAGCAGGATCATAGCCCAGGTCCAGATCGCGCCGAAGGTGACGATGGCCGTGGCCCAGAGAAATACCTTTTCCGGCACCAGGTAATTGCCCAGCACACCCAGCAGCAACACGGCGAGGGACAGCAGCAAGGCATTGCGCGGTACTCCGGCCCGGGTGGTACGCGCGAACAGCGCCGGCGCCTGGCCTTTTTCCGCCAGCGCACAGAGCATCCGCCCGGTACTGAAGATCGCCACGTTGCAGGCCGACAGGGCTGCGCTGATCACCACGAAGTTGATCAGGCCGGCGGCGGTGCGGATCCCCAGGCGCTCGAAAGTCAGCACGAACGGGCTGCCAGCGCTGCCGATGCCATGCCACGGGTAGATCGCCAGGATCACCAACAAGGCGCCGACATAGAACAGCAGCAGGCGCCAGAACAGCGAGCCGATGGCCCGCGGAATGGTCCGTTGTGGCTGGCGGGTTTCGCCGGCGGCAAGGCCGACCAGCTCGGTGCCGAAATAGGCGAACATCACCAGTTGCAGCGACATCAGCACCCCGCCCAGGCCATTGGGCAGGAAACCGCCGTGCTGCCACAGGTTGCCCAGGCCCAGCGCCACCCCGTCATTGCCCAGGCCGAAGGCGATGATGCCGATCCCGCCGAGGATCAGGGCAACGATGGTGACCACCTTGATCAGGGCGAACCAGAACTCGAACTCACCGAAGGCGCGCACCGCCAGCAGATTGATCGCGCCCATGCACCCCAGCGCCGCGAGGGCCCAGAGCCAGCGCGGCTGCTCGGGAAACCAGATGCCCATGTAGATCGCCACCGCGCTGATTTCCGCGACGCAGATCACCAGCAGGGCGAACCAGTAGTTCCAGCCAGTGAGAAAGCCGGCCAGCGGCCCGAGGTAATCGTGGGCATAGCGGCTGAAGGAGCCGGATACCGGGTTGTGTACCGCCAGTTCGCCAAGCGCGCGCATGATCACCAGGATCGCCAGGCCACCGGCCAGGTAGGCCAGGACAATTGCCGGGCCGGCCATTTCGATGGCCTTGGCCGAGCCGAGAAACAGGCCGACGCCGATGCAGGCGCCAAGAGCGATAAGGCGGACATGGCGTTCACCGAGTTCGCGTTTCAGGGTGGTCATGGGCAGATTTCCGTGTGCCGGGAACGAGTTCCCCACTCTAGCCAGCCCGGCACCCGGCAAGGGCCCACCCCTCAGCACGGGACATTTCCTACGCCACTTTGGGAGTTATCCGACACTACCCAACAATTTTTTCACCACCCCCGGCCAGCGTCTAAGCTTCAGACAAAGCAAGAGAAATAACGAAATCAGGCTTAAGACTATGGGCGCACAGTGGCACTCGGATAACGGCAGTAACCTGGCAGCCGCTGAGCAATCGGAAGTACCGCCGTCTCCCCCACCACCACCCCGTCGCTCACGGCTGCGTTTCCTGTGGTGGCTGATCCTGCTGATCGTACTGGCCACCCTGGCCCTGCTGGCCTATGCCGCGACCAAGGAAATGCAGAGCTCGGCCATCCAGTCGCGGGAGTTCAGCAAGTTCGCCGCCACCCTGAGCTATTCGATGCACAAGGGCCCTACCGACGCCATGGTCTATCCCGGCGAGGGGCCCTTCGACAAGCGCCTGGGCTACAGCGCCCTGGGAGAGTTCATTCCGCGCCTGCTGAAGCGGGACTACGTGGTGGTGGAACAGACGCGCTTTTCACCGGCGCTGATGAGCTACGTCGATCATGGCTTTTTCGTGCCCTACACCGAGAAGATCCAGAGCGGCCTGAGCATCACCGACTGCAAGGGCAGCGTGCTGTACCAGTACCAGTATCCGCAGCACCTGTATCCGGACTTCGCCTCGATCCCGCCGGTGATGGTGCACAGCCTGCTGTTCATCGAGAACCGCGATCTGCTCGACCCCAACGACCCCAACGGCAACCCGGCGGTGGATTGGCCGCGTTTCGCCAAGGCCGCCTACACCCAGGTCGCCAAGTACCTGGCGCTGCCCGGGCAGTCGGCAGGCGGCAGTACCCTGGCCACCCAGTTGGAGAAATACCGGCATTCCCCGGATGGCCTGACCGTGTCCGGCGCCGAGAAAATCCGCCAGATGATTTCCGCCAGCGTGCGCGCTTATCAGGACGGGCCCCAGACCCTGGAAGCACGTCAACGCATCGTCCGCGACTACCTCAACAGCGTGCCGCTGTCGGCAGTGCCCGGGCATGGCGAGGTACATGGCATGGCCGAGGGCCTGCGGGTCTGGTACGGCGCCGATTTTGCCGAGGTCAACCGCCTGCTGGCATCGAATGCGACTGATCCGGAGACCTTGGCCGCCCGTGGCCTGGCCCTGCGCCAGGTGCTGTCGCTGATGATCGCCCAGCGGCGCCCCTCGCACTTCCTGGCCAAGGGCCGCAACGAGCTGGCAACCCTGACCGACAGCCATATCCGCCTGCTCGCCGCCAACAACATCATCGATCAGTCGCTGGCCGATGCCGCCCTGGCGAGCAAGGCGATCTACCGCGACTGGGTGGCCCAGCCGACCATCGTGCCGATCGTCACCAACAAGGGCATCAGCGTGGCCCGCAGCCGCCTGTCGAGCATGCTCAATCGCCCGCTGTACGACCTCGACCGCCTCGACCTGTCCGCCACCAGCACCCTGCAGTCGGACCTGCAGGAGCAGATCAGCCAGTACCTGCGCAACCTCGCCGACCCGGAATTTGCCTCGAAGATGGGCCTGTTCGGCGAACGCCTGCTGACCCCCACCAGCACCACCCAGGTGCGCTACAGCTTCACCCTGATGGAGCGCACCGCCGACGGCTCGCGGGTGCGGGTGCAGACCGACAGCACCGACCAGCCCTTCGACATCAACGAAGGCAGCAAGCTGGAACTGGGCTCCACCGCCAAGCTGCGGGTGCTGACCAGCTACCTGGAGATCGTCTCCGAGCTGCATGACCGCTACGGCAACCTGTCGGTGCCGGAGCTGAAGAAGGTCGAGGTGGCCGATGTAGACTTCATCACCCGCTGGGCCATCGACTGGATGATCCAGAACAAGGACCGGGACATCACCGCGATGCTCGACGCGGCGCTGGAGCGCAAGTACTCAGCCAGTCCCGGCGAGGCCTTCTTTACCGGCGGCGGCCTGCATGTGTTCAACAACTTCCGCAAGGAAGACAACGGCCGTATTCCGACCCTGAAGGACGCCCTGCGCGAGTCGATCAACCTGCCGTTCATTCGCCTGATGCGCGACCTGGTGCGCTACAGCACCTACCAGGCGCCGGGCAACAGCGCCGCGCTGCTCAAGGACGATGCCGAGCCGCGGCGGCAGGAATACCTGGCGCGCTTCGCCGACCGCGAAGGCACCGACTTCCTGCGGCGGTTCTGGAAGAAATACCAACGCAAAACCTCCCAGGAACGCCTCGACACCTTCCTCGACGGTCTGCGGGTCACACCGATCCGCCTGGCGGCGGTGCATCGCTACCTGTTCCCCGAGGCCGACCAGGCCACCTTCAATGCCTTCGTCCGCGCCCACATGAAGAAGGAAGGCGTGGTGACCAAGCCGGCGATCGGCAAGAAGGATCCGCTGAGCGACGAACGCTTGGACGCGCTCTACGCCGCCTACGGCCCCGGCAAGTACGACCTGCCCGACCAGGGCTTCATCGCCAAGTCGCACCCGCTGGACCTGTGGCTGGTCGGCTACCTGCTCAAGCACCCCAGCGCCAGCTTCCAGGAAGCGACCATGGCCAGCCACTTCGAGCGCCAGGAGGTCTATGGCTGGCTGTTCAAGAGCAAGCACAAGGGCGCCCGCGACAGCCGCATCCGCACCCTGGTGGAGGTGGAGGCGTTCCTCGATATCCATCAGCGCTGGAAACGTGTCGGCTATCCGTTCGACCATCTGGTGCCGTCGCTGGCCACCGCCATCGGCAGCTCCGGCGACCGTCCGGCGGCGCTGGCCGAGCTGGTGGGGATCATCCAGAACGATGGTGTGCGCCTGCCGGTGCTGCGCATCGACACCCTGCACTTCGCCGCCGGCACGCCTTATGAAACCGTGTTGGCCGGTGATCCGGACCGGGGCGAGCGGGTGCTTTCGGTGGAAGTTGCCCGGGCGCTGCGCGGAGCGATGTCGCAGGTGGTGGATGCCGGTACTGCGCGGCGGGTGTCCGGCGCGTTCAAGCTCGACGATGGCACCATCCTGACCATGGGCGGCAAGACCGGGACCGGCGACAACCGCATCGAGAGCTTCGGCGCGGGCGGGCGGCTGATCGGCTCGCGCTCGCTGAACCGGACCGCGACCTTCGTGTTCTACCTCGGCGACAACCACTTCGGCACCCTCACCGCCTTCGTTCCGGGGCGCGCGGCGGAGTCGTTCAAATTCACCTCGGCGCTGCCGGTGCAGGTGCTCAAGGGCATGGCGCCGCTGCTGCTGCCGTATCTCAAGCCTGGGGGCAATACCCAGTGCACACCGCCGATCATGGCGGAGCCAGGGGCGAGCGTGACCCAGGCCCACTAGTTTGTTGTGTTTGATGGCCTCATCGCTGGCAAGCCAGCTCCCACACGGTCCTGTGTATGCAGTACCTGTGGGAGCTGGCTTGCCAGCGATGGGCATGGGTATCTACACATCTCTATCAGGTACAACACGGACCTTGTGGGAGCGGCTGTTAGCCGGGACGCCGGACCGCGCGATCGGCGGCGAAGCCGTCGTAAAACCTAAGTCCCAGATCTGCCTGACACACCGAGGGCACCGGTTTTATGGCCGCTTCGCGCCCAATCGCGGCTAACAGCCGCTCCCACAGGTACGCGGCGGTGCATCATTTTGTGGTGATCTGAAGTTGTGTAGATACCCATGCAGCGATGGGGACCTGAAAAACACCACACCTTTCGGCACCCAGGCTTGCAATAAGATATATCTTGAGTAATATCTTGCGACATATCGTAAGACTCAAGAGGCAACCCCATGCGCGATCACTCCTGCGGCCCCCGCGAATCCGAAGGCTTCGAACGCCGTCGTGAGCGCGGCGACCGTGGCCCGCGGGTATTCGCCCCGGGCGATCTGAAACTGCTGTTGCTGGCCATGCTGGCCGAGCAGCCCTGCCACGGCTACGACCTGATCCGCCAGATCGAGAGCCTGTTCGACGGCAACTACAGCCCGAGCCCCGGCGTCATCTACCCGACCCTGACCTACCTTGAAGAGAGCGAACTGATCACTGGCGAAGTCCATGGCAGCAAGAAGCTCTACCAGGCCACCGAGGCCGGGCGCGAGTCGCTGAAGGAACAGGCCGTGGCCCTGGACGGCGTGCGTACCCGCATCGAGGTGAGCAAGCGCTCGCTGCGCGGCCATGACCGTCCGCCGGAGATCCACGAAGCCGTACACAACCTGCGCCATGCCCTGCAGATGCACAGCGGGCGCTGGAACCCACAAGAAATAGAGCGGGTACGCAACCTGCTCAACGAAACCGCGAAAGCCATCGTTGCCGGACCTGTTACCTCCCCTTCCCAGGAGCTTTCCGAATGACTTCGAACGAAAACACCATCCACCGCGTCATGCACGAGATCAAACACCGCCAGTTGAGCGTGCTGCGGGTGGTCGATCTCACCCCGCGCATGCGCCGCATCACCCTCGGCGGTGCCCAGTTGCAGGGCTTCATCAGCCTGGGCAGCGACGATCACGTCAAACTGCTGTTCGCCAACAACGCCGCGGAACAGGCGGCCATGGACGCCCTCGACCTGCCCAAGGAAGGCGTCAAGCCGACCATGCGCGAGTACACCCCGCGGCGCATCGACCTGGTCAACAACGAACTGGATCTGGACTTCGTCCTGCATGGCGACGGCCCTGCCTCGACCTGGGCGGCCCAGGCCAAACCCGGGCATACGCTGAACATCGCCGGCCCGCGCGGCTCGCTGGTAGTGCCGGATATCTTCGACAGCTACCTGCTGGTGGGCGATGAAACCGCCATCCCGGCCATCGGCCGCCGCCTCGAAGAACTGTCCGCCGGGCGCAAGGTGCTGGTGGTGATCGAGATCGAGGATGCACAGGAGCGCCAGCCGCTGCCGAGCAAGGCCGATGTCGAGGTGATCTGGGTCGAGCGGCACCAGCAGTCGGTGCTCGACGTACTGGCCGACCTGCAACTGCCGGCCGGCGAGCTGTACGCCTGGGTCGCGCTGGAGAAGGCCCTGACCCGCAAGGCCAAGGCGCTGCTGCTGGAAGAGAAAGGCGTGGCGGATGACCGGCTCAAGGCCGCCGCCTACTGGCGCCTCGATCCGAACGACGACGAGTAAGCCCCGCCCTCAGGGCTGCGTCCTGGCCTTGGCCAGGCGCCTGCCCTGCCAGCGGTCGAGGCCGATGACGCACAAGCCGAGGCCGACGAACGCGACGAGCATCACCAGTGCATTAAGCAGCACCCGCGGATAGCCCAGCGCGGTCACATCGATAAAGGGATAGGGGTAGAACCCGACCCACTGTCCACGTAACAGCGCATAACCGAAATACGCCAGCGGATACAGGGTCCAGGCCAGCAAATGGTCGAGCCGCAGGCTGCCCTTCCGCACCCGCAACCACCAATACACGGCGAACAGCGCCGGCATCACGTCGTGCAACAGCCCGTCCGCCAGCCATTGCCAACCCTGGGGTTGCCAGAGATGGCGCAGCAGCAGGCTGTAGGCAATCGCCACAAAGAGAATGCTCGCCAGCACCCCGGAAGCGACCCAGGGCGCCAGCCAGAATCGCCGCGCCGACGACTCGCGAGCGAACGCGTCGGCGGTGAGCACGGAGGCGACAAGGATATTGCTGAGCACGGTGAAGAAACCGAAGAAGTTCACCAGACCGCCCAGCAGGCTGGCCTGGTCCTGCCAACGGGCGATCAGGATCAGGTACATCTGCACCGCCAGGCCGAACCAGCCGAGCACGGCGGCGGCTCCGGTCCAGCGTTGCGCCGTCATCGGCCTACTGCCCGCGTTTGATGTCACGCAGCATCTTCAGATACAGGCCTTCGACCTTCTCCCGTGCCCAGGGCGTCTTGCGCAGGAAGGTCAGGCTCGACTTGATGCTCGGGTCGCTCTTGAAGCAGCGGATATCGATGCGCTGCGCCAGCCCGGGCCATTCGTAATGGGCCACCAAGGCATTGAGGATCTGTTCCAGGGTCACGCCATGCAGCGGGTTCTTGTCAGTGGCAGTCATGCCAGGGCTCCAGACAAACGAAGGTGCGCACCTTAGGCCGCTTTCGGCCCCGGGGCAAATGCTTCCAGCAAGTCTAGCCAGCGGGATCGCCCGGCGCAGGGATTGCATTTTGATTTCACTGAAATGTTATAGTGTAACCATTCATGACCTCTGCCAAGGACCCCGCATGCGTTACCTCCCCCTTCCCCTCTCGCCCCTCGCCGTCGCCCTGTGGCTGGCGTCGTCGCCCAGCCAGGCACTGGAACTGGAGCCACAAGTGATCACCGGCAATCCGCTGGGCAACGCACAACTGGCCACCCCGAGCACCGTCCTCGAAGGCGATCAACTGCTGCTGCAACAGAAAGGCAGCCTCGGCGAAACCCTCAATGGCGAGCCCGGCGTGTCGTCCACCTGGTTCGGCCCGGGGGCCAGCCGGCCGATCATCCGTGGCCTGGATGGCGACCGCATTCGCCTGCTGCGCAATGGCGTCGGCGCGCTGGATGCCTCGTCGCTGTCCTACGACCATGCCGTGCCGCTGGACCCGGTGAACGTCGACCGGGTGGAAATCGTCCGTGGCCCGGCCGCCCTGCTCTATGGCGGCAGCGCCATCGGCGGGGTGGTCAACACCTTCGACAACCGCATCCCCACCGAGGCCATCGAAGGCATCCATGGTGCCGGCGAACTGCGCTATGGCGGCGCCGACACCACCCGCAGCGCAGCGGGCAAGCTGGAGGCCGGTGATGGTCGCTTCGCCCTGCACCTGGACGCCAACAGCCGCCAGTTCAACGACCTGCGTATCCCCGGCTACGCCCAGAGCTCGAAGGTCCGCGATGCCGACGAACCGGGCAGCCGCCATCGCCTGGAAAACAGCGACGGCCGCCAGGACGGCGGTGCCATCGGTGGTTCCTACACCTGGGAGCACGGCTACACCGGCGTGTCCTACAGCCGCTACGACGGCAACTACGGCTCAGTGGCCGAATCCGGCGTGCGCCTGGCGATGGAGCAGGATCACTACGGCTTCGCTTCGGAAATCCGCGACCTGGAAGGCCCGTTCAGCTCGGTGAAGGTCGACCTCGGCTACACCGACTACAAGCACAGTGAGCTGGAGGAAGGCGAAGTCCACACCACCTTCAAGAACAAGGGCTACGAGGCCCGGGTCGAGGCCCGTCACCAGCCGCTGGGGCCGGTGGAAGGGGTGATCGGCGCGCAGGTCAACCGCAATGAATTCTCCGCCCTCGGCGAAGAAGCCTTCGTACCGCAGACCGATACCGACAGCGTCGCCCTGTTCGTCCTCGAACAGTGGCAGGCCACCGAGCGCCTGGCCCTGAGCCTGGGCGGCCGCCTGGAACATACCAAGGTGGATCCGGACGCCAAGGGCAACGAGCGCTTCGCCGAGGCCGACAGTTCCAGCAGCTTCACCGCGGCCAGCCTGTCCTCCGGCGCGGTGTACCAGTTGACGCCGATCTGGTCGCTGGCCGCCAGCCTCGGCTACACCGAGCGCGCACCGACCTTCTACGAGCTGTACGCCAACGGCGCCCACGTCGCCACCGGTGCCTATGAAGTCGGCGATCCGAACCTGTCGAAGGAAAAGGCCATCTCCGGCGACCTCGCCCTGCGTTTCGACAACGGCACGCACAAGGGCAGCGTCGGCGTGTTCTACAGCCACTTCCGCAACTACATCGGCCTGCTGGCCAGTGGCGAACTGCGTGAAGGCCATGACCATGGCGATGACGACCATGATGATCACGACCATGACCACGACGCCGACGGCATCCCCGAGTACCTGTACAGCGGCGTGCGTGCACGCTTCTACGGGATCGAGGCGCAGGATCGCTGGCAACTGCTGGAAAACCGCTATGGCAGCTTTGCCCTGGAACTCTCCGGTGACTACACCCGGGCGAAGAACCTCGACACCGGCGAAGACCTGCCACGCATCGCCCCGCTGCGCCTGAACAGCGGCCTCGTGTGGAACCTGGATCGCTGGCAGGCGCGGGTCGACGTGCAGCATGCCGCCTCGCAGCATCGCAAGCCGGCCAATGAAACCAGCACCGATGGCTACACCACGTTGGGGGCCAGTGTCGGTTATCGCTTCAACGTCGGTGAGAGCGAGTGGCTGGCGTTCGTGCGCGGGGAGAACCTGACCGACCAGACCGTGCGCTATGCCAGCTCGATCCTGCGGGATGTGGCGCCGGCGGCGGGGCGCAGTGTGGAAGTGGGGCTGCGTACCACCTTCTGATCCGTGGTGCCCTCAATCGCCGGCAATCGGATCGCCGCCCGGCCGGCTCCCACAGGGTTGCGGATGCGCCGCGAAACCTGTGGGAGCCGGCATTGCCGGCGATAAGGCCCTGATGATCGACACAAGATTGTTACCAATCCCACAAAACTTCCTAACCACACTCAACCTTTTCAACCCAAGCAATCCTCTATATCCTCCCCGCCCCAAGCTGAAACGCTTAATCACCCTGAATTTGCACAAGAATCCTGGCGAAACCCCAACGCCGGGATATCTGCCGTTTTTTTTGACCATCACAAGATAGCGCTATCTCATGCCTCGCCACCCTGCTTTCCCACTCCTCGCCGCGCCGCTGCTCTGCGCTTTTGCCGCACCGACCCAGGCCACTGCCCTGTTCGATTCCGACTCGCCCTGGATGCTCGGCGACTGGAACGGCAGCCGCAGCGAGCTGGCCGCCCGCGGCTACGACTTCAGCCTGGACTACACCGGGGAGATGGGCAGCAACCTGCACGGCGGTTACGACCATGACCGCACGACCCGCTACAGCGATCAGTTCGCCTTCGGCAGCCACCTGGACCTGGAGAAGATCCTCGGCTGGGACGATACCGAGTTCCAGCTGACCATCACCGAGCGCCACGGCAACAACATCAGCAACGACCGCATCACCGACCCGCGGGTCGGTGGCTTCACCTCGGCCCAGGAAGTCTGGGGCCGCGGCCAGACCTGGCGGCTGACGCAGATGTGGATCAAGCAGAAGTACTTCGACGGTGCCCTCGATGTGAAAGTCGGCCGCTTCGGCGAGGGCGAGGACTTCAACAGCTTCCCCTGCGACTTCCAGAACCTGGCCTTCTGCGGCTCCCAGGTCGGCAACTGGGTCGGCGACAGCTGGTACAACTGGCCGGTCAGCCAGTGGGCGGCGCGGGTGCGCTACAACCTCACCCCCGAGCTGTACGCCCAGGTCGGTGCCTTCGAGCAGAACCCGTCGAACCTGGAGCGCAATAACGGCTTCAAGCTCAGCGGCAGTGGCACCCAGGGCGCGATGTTCCCGGTTGAACTGGTCTGGAGCCCGGCAATCAGAGGCCTTAAAGGGGAATATCGGGCGGGCTACTACTACAGTAATGCCAATGCCAAGGATGTTTACCGCGACGACAACGACCAGTCCGCCGCACTGAGTGGCCAGAACTACCGCAGCCGTTCGAGCAAGCACGGTTTCTGGCTGGGGGCACAGCAGCAGGTGACGTCGTTGGCCAGCGACCATTCCCGTGGCCTGAGCGTTTTCGCCAATGCCACGCTGCACGACAAGAAGACCAATGCCATCGACAACTACGTTCAGGCAGGTGTGGTGTACAAGGGGCCGTTCGACGCCAGGGCGCAGGACGACATCGGTTTCGCCCTGGCCCGCGTGCACGTCAATCCCGCCTACCGCAAGAACGCCGAAGCGCATAACCGCGCCGCCGGCATCGACGATTACGACAATCCCGCCTTCCTGCCGGTCCAGGACACCGAGTACAGCGCCGAGCTGTACTACGGCATCCACCTGGCCAACTGGCTCACCCTGCGCCCGAACCTGCAGTACATCCGCCATCCGGGCGGGGTACACGAGGTGGACGACGCGCTGGTCGGCGGCTTGAAGATCCAGAGTCATTTTTAAGAGCCACGTTTAAAGGCCCAGTGGGCCCACGCTTTCAAACTGAGGGGGAACATTCAATGAGTGCAGACGGAACCCGCTGGCTACCGAGACTGCTCGGTGTGCTGCTGTTGCTGATGGGCATGGCCCTGGTGGCCGGCGGCATCAAGCTGATGCAACTGGGCGGCTCGCTGTATTACCTGATTGCCGGCATCGGCTTCGCCGTTTCCGGGATCATGCTGCTGGCCCTGCGCAAGCATGCCCTGGGCCTGTATGGCCTGGTGCTGCTGGGCAGCACGGCATGGGCACTGTGGGAGGTGGGCCTGGACTGGTGGCAACTGGTACCACGCCTGGCCCTGTGGTTCGCCCTTGGCGTGGTCCTGCTGCTGCCCTGGGCGCGGCGCCCGCTGCGTGGCCTGGCCGGCAAGCCGGCGCGCATCAACCTGGCGGTGCTCGGCGTTGCGGTGGTTGCCTCCGGTGCCACCGCCATCGCCAGCCAGTTCACCCATCCGGGCGAGATCAAGGGCCAACTGGGCCGTGACACCACCACGCTGTTCAACACCGCCCCGGATATGCCCGACGGTGACTGGCAGGCCTACGGTCGTACCGAATTCGGCGACCGCTACTCGCCGCTGCGGCAGATCACCCCGACCAACATCTACCAACTGGAAGAAGCCTGGAGCATCCGCACCGGCGACATGCCCAGCGCCGACGATCCGGTCGAGCTGACCAACCAGAACACCCCGCTGAAGGTCAACGGCATGCTCTACGCCTGCACCGCGCACAGCAAGGTGCTGGCCCTGGACCCGGACACCGGCGCGGAAATCTGGCGCTTCGACCCGCAGATCAAGAGCCCGGTCGGCAGCTTCAAGGGCTTCGCCCACATGACCTGCCGCGGCGTCTCGTATTACGACGAAAACCAGTACGTCAACGCCGACGGCAGCCCGGCGCCGAAGATCTCCGAAGCCGGCCAGGCCGTGGCCCGCGCCTGCCCGCGGCGTCTCTACCTGCCCACCGCCGACGCCCGCCTGATCGTGCTCAACGCCGATAACGGCAAGGTCTGCGACGGCTTCGCCAACCAGGGCACCATCGACCTGACCCAGGGCATCGGCCCGTTCACCGCCGGTGGCTACTACTCCACTTCGCCAGCAGCGATCACCCGCAGCCTGGTGATCATTGGCGGCCACGTCACCGACAACGAGTCGACCAACGAACCGTCCGGCGTGATCCGCGCCTATGACGTGCACGACGGCCATCTGGTGTGGAACTGGGACAGCAACAACCCGGACGACACCAAGCCGCTGGCTCCGGGCAAGACCTACAGCCGCAACTCGGCGAACATGTGGTCGCTGGCCAGCGTCGACGAGAACCTGGGCATGGTCTACCTGCCGCTGGGCAACCAGACCCCGGACCAGTGGGGTGCCGACCGCACGCCGGGCGCGGAGAAATTCAGCGCCGGCATCGTCGCCCTCGACCTGGCCACCGGCAAGGTGCGCTGGAACTACCAGTTCACCCACCACGACCTGTGGGACATGGACGTCGGCAGCCAGCCGACCCTGATCGACCTGAAGACCGCCGACGGCGTCAAGCCGGCGCTGATCGCCCCGACCAAGCAAGGCAGCCTGTACGTGCTCGACCGTCGCGACGGCAGCGCCATCGTGCCGATCCACGAGATCCCGGTGCCGCAAGGCGCGGTGCCAGGCGACCACACCGCGCCGACCCAGGCCCGCTCCGAGCTCAACCTGCTCGGTCCCGACCTGACCGAACAGGCCATGTGGGGCGCCAGCCCGTTCGACCAGATGCTCTGCCGCATCCAGTTCCGCCAGTTGCGCTACGAAGGCCAGTACACCCCGCCGTCGGAGCAGGGCTCGCTGGTCTATCCGGGTAACGTCGGCGTGTTCAACTGGGGCAGCGTCTCGGTGGATCCGGTGCGCCAGTTGCTGTTCACCAGCCCGAACTACATGGCCTTCGTCTCGAAAATGGTGCCGCGTGCCGACGTGGCCGAAGGCAGCAAGCGCGAAAGCGAAACCAGCGGCGTGCAGCCGAATACCGGCGCGCCGTACGCGGTGATCATGCATCCGTTCATGTCGCCGCTGGGCGTGCCTTGCCAGGCGCCGGCCTGGGGCTATGTGGCGGGGATCGACCTGCTCAGCAACAAGGTGGTGTGGAAGCACAAGAACGGCACCAGCCGCGACAGCTCGCCGATCCCGATCGGCCTGCCGATCGGCGTACCGAGCATGGGCGGTTCGATCGTCACTGCCAGCGGCCTGGGCTTCCTCAGCGGCACCCTGGACCAGTACCTGCGCGCCTATGACGTGAATACCGGTGAAGTGCTGTGGAAAGCCCGCCTGCCAGCGGGTGGCCAGGCGACGCCGATGACCTACACCGGCAAGGATGGCAAGCAGTACGTGCTGGTGACGGCTGGCGGGCATGGGTCGCTGGGGACCAAGATGGGCGATTACATCATCGCTTACAAATTGCCTAACTGATTGCTCTTGAGGGCCTCATCGCTGGCTTCAAGCCAGCTCCCACAGAATCGGTGCATGCAGTACCTGTGGGAGCTGGCTTGCCAGCGATGGGGCCCTCAAAACCAGCACAAGGCTACATGGCAAACTTCCGCGTCCACTCCCGCGCCGTCTTGTCGAACTGCACCCGCGCCCGCAGGTACTCCAGCACCGCTTCCAGGTTCAGCGCGCCGCGTGGATCCGGATCGCAGAGCAACGAAGTGATGCTCAGCAGCACCTTCGACAGGGTCAGCGCCGGGGTCCAGTTTTCATCGAGAATCTCCAGCCCGACCCGCCCGTCGCTGTCGATGTTCGGATGCCAGACCGGCGTCTTGAAGGTAATTGCCGGCGGCTTCGTCGGGTAGTCCTTGGGAAACTGCACGTCCAGGAAAAATACCCCGCCCTCGTAGGGCGTATCCCGCGGCCCCATCAGCGTGGCCTGCCAATGGAAGAAATCCTCGCCCAGCGCCCCCGCCGAGCAGTTGGCCGGCGGATCCTTGCTGATGTCCTGCAATTCCCGGTTGATGCGCTTCAGTGCAACGTCCATTGGCAACTCCCTAGACCCTGATGGGCGACAGCCACTACAGTAGCATTTGGCGATCACTGTCCCGTACATGCACTAAGCTGCATCTTTCATACGGCCTTCCCGACAAAAGCCGTCAGGCATTGAAACCACCCTCCTACCGCCCCATCTAAGCACCATAGTCATTCACGCAGGTGCCCCATGAGCGACCAGCAGGATCTCCCGGAACATCCCGACGAATACGCCGAAGTAGAACATCTCGACGACAGCGACCCGACCGGCCGCACCCTCGCCCTGCCCGGCCAGCAACTGCCGGACAAGGTCTACGTGATCCCGATCCACAACCGCCCGTTCTTCCCCGCGCAGGTGCTGCCGGTGATCGTCAATGAGGAACCCTGGGCAGAAACCCTCGACCTGGTGGCCAAGACCCCGCACCACAGCCTGGCCCTGTTCTTCATGGACGAGCCGCTGCAGGACCATCGCCATTTCGACACCTCGGCCCTGCCGCTGTACGGCACCCTGGTCAAGGTGCACCACGCCAGCCGCGAGAACGGCAAGCTGCAATTCGTCGCCCAGGGCCTGACCCGGGTGCGCATCCGCACCTGGCTCAAGCACCATCGCCCGCCGTACCTGGTGGAAGTCGAATACCCGCACCAGAGCCCCGAGCCCACCGACGAGGTGAAGGCCTACGGCATGGCGCTGATCAATGCGATCAAGGAACTGCTGCCGCTCAACCCGCTGTACAGCGAAGAGCTGAAGAACTACCTGAACCGCTTCAGTCCCAACGACCCGTCGCCGCTCAGCGATTTCGCCGCAGCCCTGACCTCGGCCACCGGCGTGCAGCTCCAGGAAGTGCTGGACTGCGTGCCGATCCTCAAGCGCATGGAAAAAGTCCTGCCGATGCTGCGCAAGGAGGTCGAGGTCGCGCGCCTGCAGAACGAGATTTCCGCCGAAGTGAACCGGCAGATCGGCGAGCACCAGCGCGAGTTCTTCCTCAAGGAGCAGCTCAAGGTCATCCAGCAGGAGCTGGGCCTGACCAAGGACGACCGCAGCGCCGACCTCGAACAGTTCAAGCAGCGCCTTGAAGGCAAGACCCTGCCGCCCACCGCTCAGAAGCGTATCGACGAAGAGCTGGGCAAGCTGGCGATCCTCGAAACCGGATCGCCGGAGTACGCCGTCACCCGCAACTACCTGGAATGGGCCACCGCCCTGCCCTGGGGCGTGTATGGCAGCGACAAGCTCAGCCTCAAGCACGCGCGCAAGGTCCTCGACCAGCACCATTCCGGGCTGGATGACGTCAAGGACCGGATTCTCGAATTCCTCGCCGTGGGCGCCTACAAGGGCGAGATCAGCGGCTCCATCGTCCTGCTGGTGGGCCCGCCCGGGGTGGGCAAGACCAGCATCGGCAAGTCCATCGCCGAGTCCCTCGGCCGGCCGTTCTATCGCTTCAGCGTCGGCGGCATGCGCGACGAGGCCGAGATCAAGGGCCACCGCCGCACCTACATCGGCGCCCAGCCGGGCAAGCTGGTGCAGGCACTGAAGGATGTCGAGGTGATGAACCCGGTGATCATGCTCGACGAGATCGACAAGATGGGCCAGAGCTACCAGGGCGACCCCGCCTCGGCGCTGCTGGAAACCCTCGATCCGGAGCAGAACGTCGACTTCCTCGACCACTACCTGGACCTGCGCCTGGACCTGTCCAAGGTGTTGTTCGTGTGTACCGCCAACACCCTCGACTCGATCCCCGGGCCGTTGCTCGACCGTATGGAAGTGATTCGCCTGTCCGGCTATATCACCGAGGAAAAACTGGCCATCGCCAAGCGCCACCTGTGGCCCAAGCAACTGGAAAAGGCCGGGGTGGCCAAGACCAGCCTGAGCATCAGCGACGCGGCGCTGCGTACGGTGATCGAGGGTTACGCCCGGGAAGCCGGGGTACGCCAGTTGGAGAAACAACTGGGCAAGCTGGTGCGCAAGGCAGTGGTGCGCCTGCTCGACGAGCCGGACGCAACCATCAAGATCGGACCGAAGGACCTCGAAGCGGCCCTGGGCATGCCGGTATTCCGTAGCGAGCAGGTCCTGGCCGGCAAGGGTGTGATCACCGGACTGGCCTGGACCAGCATGGGCGGCGCCACCCTGCCGATCGAGGCAACCCGCATCCATACCCTGAACCGTGGCTTCAAGCTCACCGGGCAACTGGGTGATGTGATGAAGGAGTCTGCGGAAATCGCCTACAGCTATGTCAGCTCGCACCTGAAGCAGTTTGGCGGTGATCCGACCTTCTTCAACGAGGCCTTCGTCCACCTGCACGTGCCTGAGGGCGCCACGCCGAAGGACGGCCCGAGTGCCGGCATCACCATGGCCAGCGCCTTGCTCTCGCTGGCGCGGGACCAGGTACCGAAGAAGGGTGTGGCGATGACCGGCGAGATGACCCTCACCGGCGCCGTGCTGCCGATTGGCGGGGTACGCGAGAAGGTGATCGCGGCGCGGCGGCAGAAGATCTTCGAACTGATCCTGCCGGAGGCCAACCGCGGCGACTTCCAGGAACTGCCGGAGTACCTGAAGCAGGGCCTGACCGTGCATTTCGCCAAGCGCTTCGGGGATGTGGCGAAGGTGTTGTTCAGCTGAAGCCTCCGGCCCGTCAGCCAAACACTGTGGGAGCGGGTTTACCCGCGATTGCGTCGGTGGCGCCACCATCGTAATCGCGGGTAAACCCGCTCCCACAGTACCGCGCTGAAGATTGCTCCCGGTAGAACTGCGGCACTCTTCCGGTTTAAGCTCCGGTCGCATGTCAACACTGCGCTCCGGAGTGCTTCATGAAGATCCGCCGTACCGCCCTGCTGTCGGGCTTCAGCCTGCTTGCCGCCTGCTCCCACGACACCACCCGCACCGAGCCGGTGGTGGTGGAAAAACAGAGCCAGTGCCCGATCGAACTGAATGTCGGCCAAGCCCTGACCCTGTCCCTGCCGAGCAACCCCAGCACCGGCTACCGCTGGCTGCTGCAGAACCCGGCCAACGCCATCCTCAACAGCCTCGGCCCCGAGGTCTACAGCAGCAACAACAATGACGGCATGGTCGGCAGCGATGGCCTTTCCACCTGGCGCCTGCGCGCCAAGGCCGCCGGTGAAGGCCATCTGGTGCTGGTCTACCAGCAGCCCTGGGCGCCCGAAGAACCGCCGGCGCGGAGCTTCGATTGCGTGATCAGGGTCAACTAGACCGCTTCATAGCGCCGGCGTACCGCCAGCAAATACTCCTCCATCGTACTCAGGGCAGCGGCCATGGCCGGGAGGTCGGTCTGCGCCCTGATCACCTTGATCTGCTCGGTCCAGCCCTGGGCCAGGGTGACCGCCTGCTCCAGCCACTGGTCACGCATGCAACCAAGGGCCTCGACCTTCGGCAACTGATCCAGCTCGCGCTGCAGCGATGCCCGCCGGGTTTCCCAGTCAAGCAGCTCGTTGGCCAGCACGTTGGCTTCGGCCACCTTGCGCGAGCGCAGCTTGACCACCTCGGAAAACTTGCGTCCTTCGAGCTGCCCCGCAAGCTTGTCGGCGAAGACCCGCGCCGCCGCGATCAGCGTCAGCGGATCGACGGCCTTGACCAGCGTCTTCTGCACCAGGATCACTTCTTCTTCGGTCGGGATCAGGCTCTTGAAAATCGACAGCAGGTCAGGTGCTTCGAAGGCGCCGATCACCTGGTCCATCGCCGCCAGTTGGCTCTCGAGATCGGCGATGCGCGCGTTCTGGTTGGCGATCGATGCACTCAGGCCATCGTGTTGCGCCACCAGGGTCTCGATCCGCTCGCCCACCGCCGGCAACCTGGCCTTGCCCAGCGCAGCCAGGGCATCGGCGATATCCTGGCCCTTGCTTTCCAGGCGCTGCCGGTCACGCAGGGCGTCCTGTTCGAGGATCGCGGCCTGGCCAGGGCTCTCCACCAACTGCAGGGCGAGGTCACCCCATTTGTGGTTAGTCAGCAATACCACGGCGCTGAGTACCCGCTCGGAGAGCAGGCGGTCGACGTCCAGCAAGCGGGTCGACAGCCCTTCCAGTTGCTCGCGAAGGGCCGGCAGCAGGGCCGGGGTAGTGCTGTAGAGCTGCTTGAGAAACGCTTCCTTCAAGTCGTTCATCCGACTGATGTCGGGTAACGAATCCGGGTTGGGCTGACTCATGACGAGGTTCCTTCCTTGCTGATTTCATCCATGGTTTCGTTGAAGATCTTCGACAGTTGCGAGGAGATGTCGCGAATGCTGTGCCACGGACGCAAGACCCGTTCGAAGCGCAGGATGAAGGTGGCCAGTTCGATATCGGTCGTGATCAGGCCCAGTTCCTCGCCGGACTGTTCGAGATAGACGCCGAGCATGTGCCAGACATCCTCGAGGTTCTTCGCCGCCGTCTGCACCTCGGTCAGGCGGAACTTCAGGTCGGCGATCTGCAGGCTGGTGTTTTCGAACACCCCGACCATCGGGCTGATGGTCGCGATCTGCCTCACCAGCGTCTCGCGCTCGCGGCGCAGGCGCTGGTTGTTCAGGCGTACCGTCTCGGCCTGGGCGCCGTACACACCACCGGTGATCGCCACGCCGATGGGCCCGAAGGCCAGTCCGGTGAAGGCCAGCCCTACCAGCTTCTGGTAGGTGGCATCCATCTTCTCGATCTCCTTGTCCAGCGGCACGATCTTCGCGCGCAGGCCATCGATGACCTTCTCCGGGCTGACATCCTTGATCTGCCGGTTCAGCGCGTCGGTTTCCGGGCGCAACTGGCGGACCACCGCGTCGGTGAACCACTGGGCGCGCTCCTTGATCGCGGTGATGCGCAACTTGACCTCGGCGACGTCCTCGCTGATCAGGTCAAGGTAGTTGCCCAGGCTGGCGATCTGCCCGCGCTCGCGCTCGCCGATCTGGCTGAAGCCGACCCGCTCCAGCGACACCTCGTCCACCACATCGCCCAAACGGGCTTTCAGGGTGCGGAAGGCTTCGGTGGCCGCGAGCTTTTCAATCAGCGCGCCGCCCTCTCCGATAAAGGTGCCGGCGAACAGATCGAGGCGGGTGCCGAGGGTCTTGGTTTCCCGTTCGAGCACATCCCAGGCACTGACGTGGGTACGCAGGTTGGTATAGAGGCGATCGACGTGGGTGACGTCGATGCCGAGCAGGGAGAAGTCATGGCTGCCGTTGATTTCCTCGACGCTCTTCGGCAGGCGCAATACGTAGTGCGCGTAACGCTTGATGCTTCTCAGGTTGTCCGCAGTGAAAATCAGCGCCGGTTGCATGCGGCTGTTTTCGGCACGGCTGGAGATGACATCGAAATACTGCTTGGGTACGAATTCGGCACGCTGCTGGGCATCCAGCACCTGCAGCGATTCGTTTTCTTCTTGGCTGGTCATGGTGTTGTCCTGTGCAAAGGGTCCTTCCCGGACCTGAGCGCTGCCCCGTCCGGCAGGGCAGGTGAACCAACCTACGCCGTAGCCGCCAGCGGCGAAGTCGTCGCCAGTCGCTGCGCCATGGCGGAAAGCTCCGACTGGCAGGAGCGAAGCCGGGCATCCGTCCGGCAACACATAGGCATGGCTTCCTCACTTGGCTAGAATGTCGCCCCGTTTCGACCATCCCGTGTACAGACCGTGAGCCAAGAACCCGACCGTCTATTCGCCGCCGCGCTGGATCAGGTGCCCGACTTCACCTTCAACGAAGATGTGGTGCGGGTGTTCCCCGACATGATCAAGCGTTCGGTGCCCGGCTACCCGACCATCGTCGAGAACATCGGCGTGCTCGCCGCCCAGTTCGCCCGCCCGGACACCCTGCTCTACGACCTCGGCAGTTCCCTCGGTGCCGTGACCCAGGCCCTGCGCCGCCACGTGCGTAGCGATGGCTGCCGGGTGGTGGCGGTGGACAATTCGGCCGCCATGGTCGAGCGCTGTGGCGAGTACCTGAAGGCGCAGGACGCCATGTACCAGGAGTTGCTGCCGGTGCAGGTGATCGAAGCCGACATCACCGCGCTGGAGCTGCAACCGGCCTCGGTGGTGGCGATGAACTTCACCTTGCAGTTCATCGAACCGGCCGCGCGCCTGGCCCTGCTCGGCCGCATCCGCCAGGCCCTGGTGCCGGGTGGTGCGCTGATCCTCTCGGAAAAACTGCGCTTCGCAGATGCCGACGAGCATGCCCTGCTCACCGACCTGCATATCGCCTTCAAGCGCGCCAACGGCTACAGCGAGCTGGAAATCGCCCAGAAACGCAGCGCCATCGAAAACGTGATGAAACCCGACAGCCTCGAAGAACACCGGGCGCGCCTGCAGGCTGCGGGCTTCTCCAAGGTGGTGCCGTGGTTCCAGTGCCTTAACTTCGCCTCCCTGATTGCCCTGCCATGATCGATCTGTCCCCTCTGGTCCGCCGCTTGGCGGGCACCCCGCTGGCTAGCTGGTCGCAAGGCCTGCAAGCCCAACTCGATGCCAAGCTGGAAAAAGGTCACGGCGACCTGGAGCGCTGGCAGAGCGCGCTGGACCGCCTGCCTCCGCTGATGCCGAGCGACGTCGACCTGGTCAACGGCCTGCGCCTGGACTTCGCCTGCGACGACGCCACCCGCGAGCAGGCACGCGCCGCCTTGATGGGCCTGTCGCCCTGGCGCAAGGGTCCGTTCGACCTGTTTGGCGTGCACGTCGACACCGAATGGCGTTCGGACTGGAAATGGTCGCGGGTCGCCCCGCACCTCGACCTGCGCGGCAAGCGCGTGCTGGATGTCGGCTGCGGTAATGGCTACTACCAGTGGCGCATGCTCGGCGCCGGGGCTGACAGCGTGATCGGCATCGATCCGAACTGGCTGTTCTTCTGCCAGTTCCAGGCGGTGCAGCGCTATCTGCCGGAACTGCCGGCCTGGCACCTGCCCTTCGCCCTGGAAGACCTGCCGGCGGCGCTGGAAGGCTTCGACACGGTGTTTTCCATGGGCGTGTTCTACCACCGCCGCTCGCCGATCGAGCACCTGCTGGCGCTGAAGGATTGCCTGCTCAAGGGCGGCGAGCTGGTCCTGGAGACCCTGGTCATCGAGGGCGACGAAAACCAGGTGCTGGTGCCGGAAGACCGTTATGCGCAGATGCGCAACGTCTGGTTCCTGCCCTCGGTGCCGGCGCTGGAGCGCTGGTTGCGGCGTGCCGGATTCAGCGATGTGCGCTGTGTGGATGTCAGCACCACCAGCGTCGAGGAACAGCGCAGTACCGAGTGGATGAAATACCAGTCGCTGAGCGATTTTCTCGATCCGGCGGATCACGGCCGCACCATCGAAGGCTTGCCGGCGCCGCGGCGGGCGGTGTTGGTGGCTCGCAAGTAAGTTGGCTTCGGGGGCCCTATCGCCGGCAACGCCGGCTCCCACAGGATTTGCGAACGCCGGCGAAACCTGTGGGAGCCGGCGTTGCCGGCGATAGGGCCCTCGAAGTCACCTAACGGCCGGATGGCTGAAACATTACAAATCGGTAACCTTCCCCTCCTCGGCAACACCCTGTCATACCATTCCCCTCCCGCAGCTTGACCCTGAAGTCACTTCAGGCTTGAGAATCGCGCCTCCTTTGCCGCCGAGCCCATCCATGCGCCTACTGATCATCGAGGACGAAGTCCGCACCGCCGCCTATCTGCAACAGGGCCTCAGCGAAAACGGCTATGTGGTCGACTGCGCCCACACCGGCCCCGACGGCCTGCACCTGGCCCGGCAGCAGTCCTACGACCTGGTGATTCTTGACGTCAACCTGCCGGAGCTGGACGGCTGGAGCGTGCTGCAACAACTGCGCGCGCAGTCGGCCACGCGGATCATGATGCTGACCGCCCACGGGCGCCTGTCCGACCGGGTCAAGGGCCTCGACCTGGGGGCCGATGACTACCTGCTCAAGCCCTTCGAATTTCCCGAACTGCTGGCCCGGGTGCGCAGCCTGCTGCGTCGCAGCGAACAGGCATTGCAACCCGCCACCCTGAAAGTCGCCGGTCTGGAACTCGACCCCGGCCGCCACCGCGCCTGGCGCAACGGCCAGCGCATCGACCTGACCGCCAAGGAATTCGCCCTGCTCCATCTGCTGATGCGCCAGAGCGGCGAGGTGCTGTCACGGACGCAGATCATCTCGCTGGTCTGGGACATGAATTTCGACTGCGACACCAATGTGGTGGAAGTCTCGATCCGCCGCCTGCGGGCCAAGATCGACGATCCTTTCGACAACAAGCTGATCCATACCCTGCGCGGTGTCGGCTACGTGCTGGAAGCCCGCGAATGAAACCGATGCGCCTGTCGCTGCGCCTCGGCCTGGGGGTGATCCTGATGGGCGCGGCGCTGGTGCTGCTGCTCGCCGCCCTGGCGGTGTTCGCCCTCGACCGCGAGCTGGACCGGCGCGCCCGCGACCACCTCGAACGCAAGATGGAGCAGATCGAACATAGCCTGAATGTCGACCTCAAGGTCACCGACCTGAGTGCCCGCGCCCATCCGTTGCTGGATGTGGTGATGGGCCATGACAACCTCAGCCTCAGCGTGGTCGAGCACAGCGCCCGGCATCCCGCACGGCTGAGCCTGGGACCTTCGCTGGAGGCACCAGCCGAGCCGATCGCGGTGGGTCCGCGCCTGGCATTCACCGAGTGGAACGACAGCCAGAACAACCAGTTGCTCAGCACCGCGCGCAGCATGCGCCTGCAGGACGGCACGGCGGTCCAGGTGCTGTTGACGGTCAACCGCAGCGAAGACCTCGACCTGCTCCACGCCTACCTGCGCTCTACCCTGCTCGCCTTGCCCCTGTTGTTGCTGCTGATCGGCGTCTGCGCCTGGAAGCTGGTCCAGGGCGGGCTGGCACCGCTGCGCCGCTTCCGGCGGATCGCCGAACAGGTGTCGGCCCAGGATCTCGCCCACCGCCTGCCGGAAACCCGCCTGCCGCAGGAGCTGCAAGCCCTGGCGCGGAGCATCAACGTGATGCTCGACCGCCTGGAAAACGGCGTCGGCCAGCTCGCCCAGTTTTCCGACGACCTGGCCCACGAACTGCGCACGCCGATCAGCAACCTGATGGGCAAGGCCCAGGTGACCCTCAGCCGCGAACGGCCGCCGCAGGACTACAAGGTGGCGCTGGAGGACAGCATCGAGGAACTGACCCGGCTGAACCGCATCATCACCGACATGCTGTTTCTCGCCCAGGTCGAGCAGCCGCAGGCTGCGATGCAGTTGCACCCGGTGGCGCTGGGCGAAGAAACGCGGCGGGTGGCCGAGTTGTTCGATCTCAGTGCAGAGAGCAAGGGCATTGAGCTGAAGGTGCGCGGCTGGGGCACGGTGCGCGGCGATCGGCTGATGATCCAGCGGGCGCTGTCGAACCTGTTGAGCAATGCGATCCGCCACAGCCCGGAGGGGCAAACGGTGAAGATCGGCATCGAGCCACGGGACGAGGGGCTGGCCTGCTGGGTGGAGAATGGCGGCAAAGGGATTGCCGCGGAGCACCTGCCCCATCTGTTCGAGCGTTTCTACCGGGTGGGTTGCGGGCGTTCGCGGATGGATGGCGGGACCGGACTGGGGTTGGCGATCGTCAGGTCGATCATGCAGGTGCATGGGGGGCGGGTCGAGGTGGCAAGCGCGGTGGATGGGCCGACGCGGTTCAGTCTGGTGTTTCCTCAGTGACCGTTAGGGCCTCATCGCCGGCAACGCCGGCTCCCACAGGGTTCGGCGGTGTACGCAATACTTGTGGGAGCCGGCGTTGCCGGCGATGAGGCCCTAAAGATCAACGCCGGCTGGCTGCCAGAATCAACGCCTTCATTTCCGCCACAGCCCCCTTGAAGCCGACAAACAGCGCATGGGCCACCAGCGCATGACCGATGTTCAGCTCGTTGATGCCCTTGATCGCCGCCACCGCCTCGACGTTGTGGTAATGCAGGCCATGCCCGGCATTGACGATCAGGCCCTGGCCCAGGCCAAAGGCCACGCCATCGGCAATACGCTTCAGCTCGTCGGCTTCTTCCGCCGGGGTATGGGCATCGGCATAACGCCCGGTGTGCAGTTCGATGGCCGGTGCGCCAACGCGGCGCGACGCCTCGATCTGCCGCTCGTCGGCATCGATGAACAGCGACACTTCCGAGCCCAGCTTCGACAGGCGCTCCACCGCCGCCTTGATCCGTGCTTCCTGGCCGACGACGTCGAGACCGCCTTCGGTGGTCAGTTCCTGACGGGTTTCCGGTACTAGGCAGATGTGCGCCGGGCGGATGCGCTCGGCAAACGCCATCATTTCCTCGGTGACACCCATCTCGAAGTTCATGCGCGTCTGCAGCACGTCCTTGAGCACCAGCACGTCGCGTTCCTGGATATGCCGGCGGTCTTCGCGCAGGTGCACGGTGATACCGTCGGCACCCGCCTCTTCGGCGTCCAGCGCGGCCTTGACCGGGTCGGGGTATCGGGTGCCACGGGCCTGGCGCAGGGTGGCCACGTGGTCGATGTTGACGCCGAGAAGGATGCGGTTGCTGTGAGTCACGAAGAAGCTCTCCTGAAGATTGAGCCCGACAGCATACGTCGTGCTCAGCGCTTGCGAAACAGTTCCCGGCTGACCAGCGGACGACCGCCCAGGTGCACCGCCAGGGCCTGGCGCATCAGGCGCTTGGCCGCACTCAGGGCGCCGGGAGCGTCCCAGTCGGCCTCGGCCATGGCCGCCAGCTCGCTGCCGCTGAACAGGCCGGGTTGCAACAGGTAGACCCGCTCCAGCCCGGCATCCACCTGCAAGCGATACCAGGCGTCCGCCACCAGCGGGTCGCCGTTGATGTCCTGGTCGAGGGCGAAGGCATAGCCCAGTTCGTCCAGCAGGCGCCATTCGAAACTGCGCAGCAGCGGCTCCAGGGCGCGGCCTTCGGCCAGGGCCTGCAAGGTCGCGGCGTAGTGGGCGAACAAGGCGGGATGGGGATCTTCGGCCGGCAGCAGGCGGATCAGCAGTTCATTCAGGTAGAGCCCGCTGAACAGCGCGTCGCCATGCAGCCAGGCGGCCACCCCGACGCTGTCGAGGCGACCGACGTTCTTCAGCTCGCCGCGCCCGCGCAGCTCGATTTCCAGCGGCAGGAACGGCCGCGCCAGGCTGCCGCCCTTGCCACGGGCCCGGCGCATGACCGCTCGGAACCGTCCCTGGGGCGTGAGAAAGTCCACCAGGGCACTGGTTTCGCGGTAGGCACGGTTATGCAGAACGTAGGCCGGCAGGGCCTCTGGCTGGTCCATGATGGCGTTCGCAGAAAAGTCGGCCCGACACCGGACGGTATCGGGCCTGGGGAGTTACAGGTCGCCGTAGCCCAGGGAACGCAGGGCGCGCTCGTCGTCGGACCAGCCGCCCTTGACCTTGACCCAGAGGTTGAGCATGACCTTGGCGTCGAACAGCACTTCCATATCCTTGCGCGCCTCGGAACCGATGCGCTTGATGCGCTCGCCCTTGTCGCCAATGATGATTTTCTTCTGCCCGTCACGCTCGACCAGAATCAGCGCGTGGATATGCAGGACATGGCCCTGCTGCTTGAATTCCTCGATTTCCACGGTGATCTGGTACGGCAGCTCGGCGCCGAGCTGGCGCATGATCTTTTCCCGCACCAGTTCGGCGGCGAGGAAACGGCTGCTGCGGTCGGTGATCTGGTCTTCCGGGAAGAAATGCTCGTTTTCCGGCAGGTGCTTGGCGATCAGCGCTTCGAGGGATTCGAGGTTATGCCCCTGCTGCGCGGAAATCGGCACGATCTCGGCGTTCGGCAGTTGCTCCTGCAGCCATTGCAGGTGCGGGATCAGGTCGGCTTTCTCTTCGATGCGGTCGGTCTTGTTGATCGCCAGGATCACCGGGCCCTGCACGTACTGCACGCGCTCCAGGACCAACTGGTCCTCGTCGGTCCAGCGGGTGCGATCGACCACGAAGATCACCACGTCGACGTCCTTCAACGCCGCCGAGGCGGTCTTGTTCATGTAGCGGTTGAGCGCCTTTTCGTTGCTCTTGTGCATGCCCGGGGTATCGACGTAGATCGCCTGGATATCACCTTCGGTCTTGATCCCGAGCATGTTGTGCCGGGTGGTCTGCGGCTTGCGCGAGGTGATCGCCAGCTTCTGCCCGAGGATATGGTTGAGCAGCGTCGACTTGCCGACGTTGGGGCGGCCGACGATGGCGACGTAGCCGCAACGGGTAGTGTTCTGTTCAGTCATTGCCATTCTCCACGCCCAGGGCGATCAAGGCCGAAGCGGCAGCAACCTGCTCGGCGATACGCCGGCTGACACCCTGCCCCCGGCTTTTTTCGGTCAACAGGGTTACTTCGCACTCGACGAAGAACGTCCGGCAATGCGGCTCGCCCTGGATATCCACCACTTCATAGCGGGGCAGTTCGCAGGCCCGGGATTGCAGGAATTCCTGCAGGCGGGTCTTCGGGTCCTTGTTGGTGTCCACCAGGGTCAGGCTGTCGAACTCGCCAGCCAGCCAGGACAGCACGCGCTCGCGGGCGGTCTGCATGTCGGCATCGAGGTAGATCGCGCCGATCAGGGCTTCGAGAGCATCGGCAAGGATGGATTCGCGGCGGAAGCCACCGCTTTTCAGCTCGCCGGAACCCAGGCGCAGGTAATCGCCAAGGTCGAAGCCGCGGGCCAGCAGGGCCAGGGTCTCGCCTTTTACCAGCCGCGCACGCAGGCGCGACAGCTGGCCTTCGCGGGCTTGGGGGAAGCGTTCGAAAAGGGCTTCGCCGGCGACGAAGTTGAGGATGGCATCACCGAGGAATTCCAGGCGCTCGTTGTTGCGTCCGGCATAGCTGCGGTGGGTCAGGGCCAGCAGCATCAGCTCCTGGTTCTTGAAGGTGTAGCCGAGCTTGCGCTCCAGGCGACTCAGGGAAGGGCTCACAGTGACCCCACGCGCAGTTCGTGGTGGTTCAGCGGCGACGCCGGGGCGCCGGTGCCGTTCGGTTCAGTCCGGCCGGCGGCCGTCGAGATCAAAGCCTTGTTCAAATGCGGATCCTGAAAAACGTATTGGATTCATTGCTGCTCGCCTGGATGGCTGGGAACCGCGTCCGGCCCCTCGTTACAGCCTATGCCAGAAAAGCATTCGGCGCCGTCCGGGAGGACAGCGCCGTGAAGGTGCTACTTGATCAGCCCTACCCGCGACAGGCTCGGGAAGTGGCTGAGTTTCGGCTCGGGCCAGCTCATCCATACGGCAAAGGCCTTGCCGACGATGTTCTGGTCCGGAACCATGCCCAGCAGCTCCTTGGGAATCGACGGATCGTCCCAGTAGCGGCTGTCGTTGGAGTTGTCGCGGTTGTCGCCCATCATGAAGTAGTGCCCGGCGGGCACGGTCCAGGATTGGTCAGGCGGCATGCGGTAGCGACTCATCTCCTTGCGGATCAGGTGCTCGGCCTCGCCGAGTTTTTCCTTGTACAGCTCGGCGCTGCCCAGGGTGCCCGGCTCGGCGCCGACCAGTTGCTCGGCGATCGGCTGGCCGTTGACATACAGGCGCTTGTCGCTGGTGTAGCGCACCTGGTCGCCCGGCAGGCCGACCACGCGCTTGATGTAGTTGACGTTCGGGTCGCTGGGGTAGCGGAACACCATCACATCGCCGCGCTGCGGGTCACCGACCTCGATGACCTTCTTGTCGATCACCGGCAGGCGGATGCCATAGGAGAACTTGTTGACCAGGATGAAATCGCCCACTTCCAGGGTCGGCTTCATCGACCCCGAAGGGATCTGGAACGGCTCGACCAGGAACGAGCGCAGCACCAGCACGATGAACAGCACCGGGAAGAACGACTTGCCGTACTCGACCAGCAACGGCTCCTTGTTCAGCTGTTCGACCACCGCCATCTCGGGCTGGCTGACGCTGCCCTGATAGGTGGCGATGGCAGCCCGCCGACGCGGGGCCAGGAACAACAGATCGATCAACGCCAGCAGCCCACAGACAGCGACTGCGATGACCAGCAACAGCGGGAAATTTAGTGACATAGGACCTAGCTATCCAACCGGAGCACGGCGAGGAAGGCTTCTTGTGGGATTTCCACGTTGCCGACCTGTTTCATGCGTTTCTTACCAGCCTTCTGTTTCTCCAACAGCTTGCGCTTACGGCTCACGTCGCCGCCGTAGCACTTGGCCAGTACGTTCTTTCTGAGCGCCTTGACCGTGGTCCGGGCAACGATCTGGCCGCCAATGGCTGCCTGAATCGCCACATCGAACATCTGCCGAGGAATCAGTTCCTTCATCTTCTCGGTCAACGCGCGGCCTTTGTAGTGCGCGTTGTCGCGGTGCACGATCAATGCCAGGGCATCGACCTTGTCGCCGTTGATCAGTACGTCGAGCTTGACCAGGTTGGCCGACTGATAACGGTCGAAATGGTAATCCAGCGAAGCATAGCCGCGGCTGGTGGATTTGAGACGGTCGAAGAAGTCCAGCACCACTTCGTTCATCGGCAGGTCGTAGCGCACCTGCACCTGCGAGCCGAGGAACTGCATGTCGCGCTGCACGCCACGCTTCTCGATGCACAGGGTGATGACGTTGCCCAGGTGCTCCTGGGGCACGAGGATGGTGGCGGCGACGATCGGCTCGCGGAAGTCTTCGACCGAGGAGATGTCCGGCAGTTTCGACGGGTTGTCGACGTAGATGGTTTCGCCGGTCTTGAGCTTGACCTCGAAGATTACGCTTGGCGCGGTGGTGATCAGGTCCAGGTCGTATTCGCGCTCCAGGCGCTCCTGGATGATCTCCATGTGCAGCATGCCGAGGAAGCCGCAACGGAAGCCGAAGCCCAGGGCATCGGAGCTTTCCGGGGTGTACTGCAGCGACGAGTCGTTCAGGGTCAGCTTCTGCAACGCATCGCGAAAATCTTCGAAATCGTCGGAACTGACAGGGAACAGGCCGGCATAAACCTGCGGCTGGATCTTCTTGAAACCGGACAGCACTTCGACTTCAGGGGTCGAGGACAGGGTCAGGGTGTCACCAACCGGTGCACCGTGGATGTCCTTGATGCTGGCGATGATGAAGCCTACTTCACCGGCCTTGAGGTCGGCGGTCTGGGTATGTTTCGGGGTGAAGACACCGACGCTGTCGACCAGGTGGATCTTGCCGGTGGACTTGACCAGGATCTTGTCGCCCTTCTTGACCCGGCCGTGACGCACACGAACCAGGGAGACGACGCCCAGGTAGTTGTCGAACCAGGAGTCGATGATCAGCGCCTGCAGCGGTGCATCGATTTCGCCTTCCGGCGCCGGGATGGTCTGCACAAGGCGCTCGAGCACCTCGTTCACGCCCATGCCGCTCTTGGCCGAGCAGGCCACGGCGTCGGTGGCGTCGATGCCGATGATCTTCTCGATCTCGTCCTTGACGCGGTCCGGATCGGCCTGTGGCAGGTCCATCTTGTTCAGCACCGGCATGACTTCCAGGCCCTGCTCGATGGCGGTGTAGCAGTTGGCGACCGATTGCGCCTCGACGCCCTGTCCGGCGTCGACCACCAGCAGCGCGCCTTCGCAGGCGGCCAGCGAGCGGCTGACTTCATAGGTGAAGTCGACGTGGCCGGGGGTATCGATGAAGTTCAGCTGGTAGGTTTTGCCGTCGCCCGCCTTGTAGTGCAGGGTGACGCTGTGGGCCTTGATGGTGATGCCGCGCTCGCGCTCCAGGTCCATGGAATCGAGGACCTGCGCCTCCATCTCACGGTCGCTCAGGCCACCGCACATCTGGATGAACCGGTCAGCCAGGGTCGACTTGCCGTGGTCAATGTGGGCGATGATGGAGAAATTGCGGATATGACTCAAATCACTCACGGATCAACACTCAAAAAGGCCGCGGGCCGGACGCCCGCCGAAAAATAGCCGGGAATTGTACCTGAAGCCAAAGGGTTATGGGAGAATCCGTTCGCCGCGACATCGACGTCGCGACGACCGCCCGGATTGCCCGGGAAGACGTCGCCCGGCCCCGGCATGCCTTGCAGAAAAAGGCGTACTGGCAGGGCCGGCGTCGATAGTCGCTGTCAGGTGAAGCTATTGAAATGCCTGGTCCAGCGGGTCATAGCGGTAAACCTGCTCCGCGGTCGCACTCAAATCAACCCACACGAACGGCAGGAAACGACCGGTAGCCTGCATGTAATCCCGCTGGATGAACTGCGCCGGCCCGGGGGTCTCGGTCACGACATTCTGCCAGAAGGCCTCCAACGGCAAGCGCTCCGGAATATCCAGCGGCCAGGGCGCGATGATGACTTCATTCCACACATCATTGGCCACACCATGACGCACCTCGTTGTTCAGGTGGAATGGCTGGGGCTCCGCCCCCAGGCTGCAATCCGTAGCGAACTCTCCGTCGGGATAGAAACGCCGGTAGTCCTCCAGGGTATGAATGCCCTTGAGGCTGCAATCGGGCTTGCAGCGGTCGGGTGAGCCGGTCAAGCCATCACCCGCATAGGCACAGCGCAGGGTTACCGGGTTGCTCACCGGTACCTGCAACTCGTGGAAAATGAAACCGGTGCCGTACATGGTCCGGTGTATTCCCAGATCCGCGCGATGATAGGAAAAGGACACGCCGTTGTCCGCAATGGCATCCGGGAAGGGGTTCCAGGAACTGGGCCGCTCCGACGACACGCCACGTATCAGCACGCCATTGCAGTTATAGGCGGCCGAACCATCGGCACAAGTCGCCGAGGTATCCCGAAAGCGCTGGTTCAGCCGATCAGCCACCTGATAACCAAGGTAGAGCTGCTGATCAAGGTCGAAAGAGAACGACAACTGTCCCCCTTCGTCGGTCTGCATCTGCAGCACCGGCAACCACTCGCCGGTCGCCTGGAACCAGGCCCTCTGCTTGACCAGGGCCTGGGCCAATGCTGTGTGCCGCGCAGCATCGTGATACACGGCCAGAACCGGCAATTGCCCGGGCGGCAAGTCTTCCCAATTGCGCACCAACAACTCCGGCGGCCTGTCCATGCCATCGTCGCCCAGCAACTGGTAGTCCTTGCCCTGGCCAATGGCAGTGAAGCGGTCGGCGAAGATATAGCCGCTGGCCTGGGTCAGAGGCCCCGAGGCGATATCCCGGCGCAGGTAGTCGAAACGCTCGGCGCCCCGCTCGATGGCCTCCGGCCCGTGGCTCCAGAAGGGCGCCGGATCGTCGGGGGCCACCTGCTTGAGCATCACGCCACTACAGTAATACGCAGGATGCTCACCCACGCAGTGATCGGGCGTGCTGCTCCACGCCTGGTTGAGCAGTTGCGCCACCTCCGCGCCATTGAGCGCCAGGGCCTGTCGGCTACCCAGGCAGACGCAGAGAATCAATAGCAAACGCCACAATAATCCACTCATCTCTCACTCCTTTCGCTCAATAGCTCTGGTCCGCGGGCACATAGACGAACTTCGAGCCGGCCACCGCGCTCAGGTCGACCCGCACGATGGGCATGAAGCGCCCGGTTTCCTGGAGAAAGTCGTTCTGGATGTAACGGGCATCCGGCAAGCCGGCGCCGTGGGCCTGGAGCCCGTCGAGCCCCAAAAACAGGCAAAGCGCTAGCGTGCCGCACAAGTGCAGCCAAAAATTTTTCATGTTTCTGCCTCCCGGATCCCCGCCGTCAGTTCACGACGGGACCCGCGACAAGGGTGAAAGGTCAGCCGGGCAATACGCCTGCGGCCTGCAGCAGGGTGGAGACGTCTGCCCCTTGCAGCTCACCAGTGTTCAGGTCAAAGGTGCTGGCGGTACCGGCACCCAGGATCGAACCCCACACTGGGTAATCCGGCAGGTTCAGGTAGAAGCCGATCGGTAGCGGGTAGAACGACGTGAGCCGGGAGAAATCCGCCAGCGTGGGCAGGGTCAGGCCGGTATCGCGACACAACTGGTCGGCCCCGGCCCAGTCGGCCGCACTGCTCAGCACATGAAACTCGTCGATCCCCTTGACCGTCAGCTGGTAGCTGACCGGCCCCGAGGGCCCGCTGGCCGTGATGCTGGACTGGCCGTTGGCCAGGGCCGTGACCATGCCATTGCTGTCCACCAGTGCCACTTTCTGATCGCTGCTGCTGTAGCCCGTCGCACCGGGGTAAACCCGCTGCATACGGGTGAAGTCCGGCTGCTGCTGCGGAGGGCGGGCCTCCGAATGGGTATAGGCGACCATGTAGTTGTGCGCGGACAGATCGAAGTCGACAGCCCCGCCGAAGCTCTCGCCCAGCTTGAAGGCCAGGGGAAGGGAGCTACCGACATTGGTAATGCTGTAGCTCACCGTCACGTCCTTGCCGAGGTTGTCCATCAGGACATCCTTGGGAATAGGCAGGGAAATGGGGCGACCATGGGAACTGAGCGGCCATTCGATGTCGTACAGAACCGCTCCCCCATCCTCGCGCAGATAAAGGGTCAGGGTTTCCCCTCCCCACTCCGGAAGCAGCTCCAGCACGTGCGCCTCCGTACCGCTTTCCGGCAAGCTGCCGGGATCCATTTCACCATTGACGACGCCGTCCACACTGGGCGCGGCCAGATCTTGCCTGATCGAGTTCATGATGTTGCATCCTCGTTGCGCTCCCCTGCCACCACGCGGCAACAGGGGAGCCAGCACAATGAATTACCCGGAAACATCAGTTCCTGGTAAGCCCCTCCACAACCTCGGAGGCTTCGACTCCGTTGGCGCCTGCCGGGACGATGCGTCCATGGGTGACCCTGCCGTGCAACCGGTGCTGCTCGTCACTGCTGTCGCCACCACCGCCCTTGACCCCCCAGGTGATCACCGCACCGTCCCTTCTGAGTGCGGTAAAGCCATGACTGTTGGCATAGATGGCCTGGATATCGTAAAGCTGGGGACCCACCTCACTGAGATCCCCCCCCGTCACCGCGGACCCCCAGGCCACGACCAAGCCATTTCTGCGCAGCGCGGCAAAACTCCACGCACTACCCACCACCTGAACAATGTCGGAGAGGTCTAAAATGTTTTTCGGAATTTTCCCGCCGTTATCGTTGTTCAGTGGCCAGCCGACCACACGACCGGTGCTCAGCCTGGCGCAGAACGCATGCCAGGTGCTGCTGACTTCCACCACGGTCTTCAGGGCCTCGATGCTGTCCGGTACGGTACCGCCGTGGGTACCAGCTCCCCAGGCCCTGACTTCACCGGTGTCCAGCAGGATGCTGAAGGCTTGCGCGGTGGCAGCCCCCAGGGCCTTGACGTTGTTGTAGGGAAGGATGCTCGAGTGCACCGAGCCGCCATAGCTGGAGTTCCCCCAGGCGATCACATGCCTGCCCGTCGCGTTACTACGCAAGGCAGCAAAGGCGCCATAGTTGCCGCAGACCTGCACGATGTCATCGTGCACTTCCTGCCCAGGTTCCATTAACCCACCGTTGGTAGGATCCCCCCAGACCACCACATGCCCCGTAGCACGCCGCGCGGCGAAGGCCAGTGCCGCGCCATATACCTCCACGTAGTCACGGTGATCCAGCGCCGGCCCTGTCACCGGGACGCCGTGGGTCTTGGCCCCCCAGGCATACAGGCTGCCATCACTCCTGATAGCCGCAAACGCCCGGGCATTGCTGCGCACCTGAACAAAATTGCCGTTCAGGTCCGGACCATTCCCGCCACCACCACCTACACCCCAGCAAACCACGTTGCCGTCCCGCAGGCGGGCCGCGTAGGCATTGCTGGTCGCGGAAATCTCCTCGACGTTCTTGATGTTGATCAGCGAGTCCAGATCGCCGCCGTAGGTGTTATGGCCCCAGGCAACCATATCGACCTCGATCTCGCCGCCGACCGTGACGCCGTCACGCATCGCGGCGAAAGCCGCCATGCCGGTGGCGGTGGTGTCGACACCATTGCCGATGACATTGGCCGGCTGAAGCATCCAGGTCTCGGTTTCGCTACGCACATAGAGCTTCAACCAGGGCTTGTTGTCGAACCAGTGGGTCCTGGCTGTCCATTGAGCGCTGTCCTCGTAACGCCACTCGGCGAGCAGCGGAGCCAGGGTCGTGGCATGCACAGCACTGATCATCCGGGGCGCGCCGGAGGCCCGATAGGTGCTGATATTGAAACGTGCCCCCATGACCAGTAACGGCCCGGAACCGATCTCTCGATTCACCAGGTAGCTCACCTTGTCGGACGGCTCGATCGGACCGCCGGCTGCGCGCTGGATTTCATAGGCAAGGTCAATGCGGGTACCGGTACTGGCGTTGATCACCGCGTACGGCACAAGCACGCTGACAGGCTGACCCGCACCTCCTGGAGGGATGCGGTGCTCTATGGTCGTACTCCCACCGGAGACACTGCTCATCACCAGTACGCTCACCACATCGTCAACCTGGAACTGCGCTGATGCATCGATACGCACGGTCGCGCCCTTCAACACGTCGTCCGGATTGAGTTCGTCGCCCTCGGCCTCGACGAACTCCGGAAGCGGCAACAGGACGCTCTGTACCCGCAGAGTAATCGCGTTCGACTCCGGCACGCCGCCGTCCTGGCGGAAGACCTTGTACGAGACCACCACATTGCCGTCCGCGTTGGCGATCACGTACTGGTAATCGACGATCAGATCAAACGGATCACCGACATCACCCGGAAATACCTGCTCGGACACCGTGGTACTGCCACCGGGCTTGTCACCCTGCCAGCTCACCTCTACATCGTCGCCGTGCTGGAGGTTGGCCTCGATAGGAATACGCACCGTCGCACCGCCCCGCGCATCAGCCGGATTCAGCACATTGCCTTTGGCTTCGACCACTTCGGGATCCGGCAACGGTGCGGCCTTGGCACCGACGGTGAACTTGGCAGGTGCCGACAGTCGGGTCGGTTCACCAGGGTGCTCCACCCTATACGCCACCTCGATGTCTTCGCCCAAAAACTCCTCGACCAGCGCACGGTCCATGTAGAACACCACGGTCTGACCTTCGATCGGCTGGCTGATCGGCAGGAAGTCGCTGTGCTGTCCGCCACCACTGGCACGCCAGGAAAGATGGAGGACCTGATCGGCCTGCATGCCCGGGTAGGGCAGGATGACGATTTCCAGCTGGTCGACGATATCGTCGGGATCGAGTGCTCCGCTGTCCGAAGGCGGACGGGTAAACGGTGCAGGCAATTCGAACTGGGCCTCACCGACCATGAGCAGCTCGCGATCGGACTCGAGCGGAACAGTACTTCCATACTTGATCAGCCGGTAGTAGACGCTGACGCTGCCGCCATTGAGCGGCGCAATCAGCCTCTCGCCGGGAATGGTAACGGTGACCGGCTTGCCGGCGTTGCCCCCACTGATATTGCGCCTGAACTCTTCCAGCAGCGGCGTGCCGTTGGAGCGCGTGCCCAGCCAGATGATGTCCAGGGTGTCCCCGCCTCCCAGCGCATCGCCGTCCACCGTGACCGTGACGCTGTCCAGGGTCGGATCGAGGGTGCCATTGACCATATCGGAGACGACTGGCTTGGGCAGGCGCTGCTCGGCGCCCTGGAAAGTGGCGAAGGCGCGCTTGGAAGCCGCAATCTCACTGCCGTCGCGGGTCACCACATAGGAAACCACGCCACGCCCCTGGGCCAGCGGCAGCAGAGCGGCGTTGGGAATATCGAAGACCAGTACGCTTGGCACCCTGCTGACCCTCAACGGCGCCAGCTCGGGACTGATGACCTGGCCTTGGGAGGTAGTGCCGATCCAGGTCAGTTCGACATAGTCCCCCGCCGCCACTCCCGTGCCATTTACCAGTGAGACGAAGACCTCCAGATCGGCATCGCCAAGCACATCGAGGTCGATCAGGTCGGGGGCGGGCGTGTCCGGATCCGGGTTCTGGATGTAAGGCCCCTGGAGCAACCCTTCGCCGACCTCGACAATCACATTGGTGCGCTCCGACCACGCGCTGGCCTGGTTGTGCACCTCGTCCCAGATCCAGTAGATCACCACCAGATCGTCACTGTCGCCAGCGGCCAGGATCGTCTGTTCGGTCACCAGGATATCCAGCGAGCCGGCATCGACCTCGGCCTGGGTCACCTCGTGTTCGACGAACTCGCCGCCCCAGCTCAGCCGGACCGTGTCGTACACGCGCATGTTGGGGTAGCGCTCGATGGTGACATTTACCCCTTGCTTCGCCGCATCGCCGTCGATGATCCCACTGGCCGGCAGATCGACAATCGGTGGCCGCAGGTTCTGGTGCCCGGGCTTGTCGGGCTCGGGGTCTGTACCGCCGGGGAATACCGTGCGGGTGAAGATGTTGATCGGCAGGGACTCGTCCTGGTTGCCGCTGCCGGCACGGGTGACGATGTAGTACAGCGAATGCAGTCCGTCCGGCACCCGATTGACAGGGACGTACATCGAGAAGATGTCGTCATCCAGGTGTTCTTCGCCGATGCCGCCGGTGGCCACGGGGGTGCTGTCATCTCCCCAGAACACGCGGATCCAGTCGCCTTCGCGCATGTTCAGATAGCTCAGGATGCCGATCAACAGCCCCGAGGCATGGGAGTGCAGTCTGGCGTGGTTCAGTCCGCAATCGGCGCCTTCGGTCTTCATGTCCTCGATGACACCGGAGATGACTACCGGGTCGAAGGCCCGAATGCCCGCCTCTTGAGAAGAAAGCTCCGCAGCGGCACGGGCGCGAATCCTGTCGCTGAACAGTCGGGCGCGTTCGACGAGGGTTCCACTGGGCTGGGCGAGGGGGTTGGTACTGTTGTCTTGGGTGGTCATGAGTATTCTCCAGATCATGTCGAACCCGATGGCCGTACGCGTAGTACGGACTAGGTTGAACAGATTGAAGAACCAAGAGCACAGGGCGCACAACTGACAGAAATATCAGGTAGGCGCCGCCGTTTCGGGGAAACCCAATGGATTCAAGGCCCTGCGACAGGCGTGAAAACGCAGAATCTTGCGGGCACGAAAAAGGGCAGCACCAGGCTGCCCTTTTTCGGATTGCCGAAGGTTATTCGGCGAGCTTGAAGGTGATGAAGCTGGCACGACCCTGACGCAGAACGCGCATGGATACCGAACGGTTCTTCGGCAGTTCCTTGGCGATTTCGGTGAACTGCTTGGCCGAGGTGATCGCCTGGTTGTTCAGGTGGCTGATCACGTCGCCCGGACGCAGGCCGATCAGGGCCGCCGGGCCGTCCTGGACATCCTTGATGACCACGCCGCCTTGCAGTTCGAGGGTTTTCTTCTGCTCGGCGGTCAGGTCCGATACGCTCACGCCAAGGCGGTTGCTGCTGCGCTCGACAGCGCCGCCCGGGGTGGTGGTGACTTCCTGGTCTTCATCCGGCAGCGCGCCGATGGTGACATCGAGGTTCTGGCGCTTGCCGTTGCGGATGATCTCCAGCTTGGCCTTGGCACCGTCCTTCAGGCCACCGACCAGATGCGGCAGGTCGGCGGACATGACGATCGGCTGGCCGTTCATGCTGAGGATCACGTCGCCCACCTGCAGGCCGCCCTTGGCTGCCGGGCCGTCTTCCAGGACCTGGGCTACCAGGGCACCGGCCGGCTTGTCGAGACCGAAGGATTCGGCCAGGTCCTTGTTGACCTCCTGGATCACCACGCCGAGCCAGCCGCGGCTGACCTTGCCGTCTTTCTTCAGCTGGTTGGAAACGTCCAGGGCAACGTCGATCGGGATGGCGAACGACAGACCCATGAAGCCACCGGAGCGGGTGAAGATCTGCGAGTTGATGCCGACCACTTCACCGTTCATGTTGAACAGCGGGCCACCGGAGTTGCCCGGGTTGATCGCCACGTCGGTCTGGATGAACGGCACGTAGGTGTCGTTCGGCAGGGTGCGGCCCTTGGCACTGACGATACCCTTGGTCACCGAGTGATCGAAGCCGAACGGCGAGCCGATGGCCAGCACCCATTCACCGACCTTCAGCTTCGACGAGTCGCCCAGTTTCACCGTCGGCAGGTTCTTGCCGTCGACCTTGAGCAGGGCCACGTCGGTACGTGGATCGGTGCCAACCAGCTTGGCCTGCAGCTCGCTGCGGTCGGACAGGCGGACGATGATTTCGTCGGCATCGGCGATCACATGATTGTTGGTCAGCACGTAGCCGTCATCGGAGATGATGAAGCCCGAGCCCAGCGACTGCGCTTCGCGCTGGCGGTCGCCGCGGGGGTTGCGCGGCTGCTGCGGAATGCTGCGCTCGAAGAACTCGCGGAACATCGGCGGCAGGCCTTCCAGGTCGGGCATCTGGCCCTGGGCATACTTGCGATCCGGCAACTTCTGCTTGGTACTGATGTTCACCACCGCCGGCGAGGCCTGCTCGACCAGGGTGGTGAAGTCCGGCAGGGCTTCGGCTTGCGCAGTGGCCATCTGGCCGAGCATGAACACGGCGGCAAACAGCGATAGGTAGGATTTCAAGCGTGGTATTGACATACGGCTCCCGTCACAACGAGCGTGGTTAAGCAGTAGGGACCTGCCAATGAAAAAGGCCCGGCGGCAACCCGAAGGCTACGACCAGGCCTGGAACATCGGCATTTCTTGAGGCTGCAACAGCAGGAAAGGCCAGACCCGCAAGGGTCTGACCTATAGAAAAATCTGGATGAGTTTGCAAACTTGAAGGCTTACCAATCATGTCAGCGGCTCTGGGACATGCCTTTCATCCTTTGTCGTCCATGTACGGTGCAACTCCCAAACGTTACTGGCTTGCCTGGGCGTCCTGCGGGCGCATCGACAGGGCCACATGTTCGGCGGTACCGATGGGGATCTCCCCCACCACCGTCACCATCATTTCACCCTTGGGCGTGGTCAGTTGCCGCGAGACTGCAACGGTCGGGCCCAGTTGGGTACGTGTGTCGAAACCGCCACCGCCGTCCAGCGCCTCGAGGAACACCGAGAAGCGCGCCAGGCCATCGTCGTACATCAGGCTGCTGACGCTGTGCTTGCCGTCGGCATCCTTGCGCACGCTGCTGCTGACCAGTTCGAAGCCCGGTGGCAGCCACTCCGATCGCCAGCCGGCGACCGCTTCGTTGACCTGTCCGTCGGCCTGGGCCACGGGACGGCAGTTGCTGCTGGCCTTGAGCTCGGCATCGTCGGGAAGGTCACGGGTATCGAAACGGGTGAACTGGAAGCGTTCGAGCAACTGCTCCTTCTCATTGATCAGCAAGGATTTCAGCGGTAGCGCGGTTTCCTTGTCCAGATGCAGCTCGAAGGCATAGCGGTGCTGGTCACGCGGACGCAGCGTGACGATCACCACATCGCGTCCGGCTACCCGGGAATACCCGGCGACACTCAGGTCGTACCAACTCATAAGCTTCAGGGGATCGAGCACTCGCGCCGACGACTGTGTCGCATTGCCCACTCCGGCAACCAGGGCTCCGCTTACGCACTGGGTCTGGCCATCCACGCGCACGACTTCCTGGGCAGGGCCGTCGAGCTGCAACAGCCGCTCGCTGACTTTGCCGTTCTGGACGCGATGCCAGATATCGTGGGTGGAAAAACTGCCGTTGCGTTCGTAGACGAAGGTTCCTTGGTAACTCTGCTCGCGCTCAGCTCGCGCCAGGCGGTTGAGCCAGTCAGCGGCTTCTGTAGACGAGTTGGCGGCATGGGCCGGCAAGGTCAGGCAGCCGCTGAGCAAGAGCGGTATGAGAGGTAGCGCGCGCATGATCCTCCTTAAGGTGTTCCCCGGTCTTAGCGGTTTTCCAGGCTGGCGGCGCGGGCGTATGGCAGCGCGCTTTCAGTGCCCTTCACGGCAGCTTCCTGGGCGTGTTGGCGCAGGTAGCCGGGCAGACGCTGGTCCTGCCAGCCGCTCTGGCCTTGCAGAACACCGTTGGCCATCGGGCCTGGAGCCTGCTCGGAGCTTTCACTATAGCCTGCCAGCACGGCCGGGCCCTGTACCTGCGGAGCCGCCAGGCCTTGCTGGGCCGGTTGCTGGGCGGCCAGTTGCGCGCCGGTGATCTCGTCCTGGTTGTACAGGCGAACACCTGCCAGCACCGCCAGGGTGACCGAGGCCGCCACGGCCAGGCGACCTACGCTGCGCCATGGTCCGCGAGAGACCTTGGCCGGCGCGGCCTCGTCGGCGAGCGCCGCAGAGACTGCCGAGGCGATGTCCAGCTTGGGCATCACCAGTTCCTTGTGCATCGCTGCGCGAGCGATCTGGTAACGGGACCAGGTTGCACGGGTTTCGGGGTCGTCCGCGGCATTCAATACCCGACGTAACTCCAGTTCGTCCGCTTCGTTATCCATCACCGCGGACAGCGATTCCTGCAAAGCTTCACGACTCATGGCGGTTCCTCTCTTGGCTGTCGCCGCTGTCTCAGGTTTCCTGCAACAACGGCTGCAGGGCTTTGTCTATGGCCTCCCGAGCGCGGAAAATCCGAGAGCGCACGGTACCCACCGGACACTGCATGACGCTGGCAATGTCCTCGTAACTCAGACCATCGAATTCACGTAAAGTTAACGCCGTACGCAAATCTTCTGGCAGTTGCTGGATGGTTCGATGGACAGTGCCTTCGATCTCATCGCGCAACAGCGAGCGTTCGGGGGATTCGAGATCCTTGAGGCCATGATCGCCGTCGTAAAACTCTGCATCCTCTGAACTCACATCGCTGTCCGGTGGCCGCCGACCGCGGGACACCAGATAGTTTTTCGCCGTGTTGATGGCAATCCGGTACAGCCAGGTATAGAACGCGCTGTCACCACGAAAATTGCCAAGAGCACGGTAGGCCTTGATGAACGCTTCCTGCGCAACATCCTGGGCCTCATGGGTGTCGTGCACGAATCGCACGATCAACCCGAGAATCTTGTGCTGATACTTCAGCACCAACAGATCGAAAGCTCGCCTGTCGCCGCGCTGCACGCGCTCGACCAGCTGCTGATCCTCTTCCTGGGTTAGCATGAACACTCCTCGGTGAACCTGGAGGAGTGTCGCTTTGGCCATCGTTCAGGCTTGCAACCATAGACTCGGGCTTTGTGCAAAAGTTCTCCCCCTCCAGACAAGTTTCCTGCGGCCCTTGAGCGGCTCGCACGAAAAACGCAGCGCGGTCCTGGCCGGCTGCGTCGATAAATCAGTCTTCTATACATGAGCAACGGCTGAAACCGGCTGTTGCCTCCCGTCATCACGGTTCCTGACCTACAGGCAACTCCCTATGGATATTCACAATTCCAGGAAAGTTCCCACATGCAGCAGGCAGAACTGTGTCGTGACATGGAAATCAAGGCGTCGGGACTGCTATAAAGGCAGCCCACCGAGATTCACGATAGTTTCACAATGCCATAAACGCTTGACCATTGTGCCGATACCACTGCCCTTATTCCAGTGTCCTACGTGGTCGCCCCGCGCGGAAATTCCAAGACATGAGCCAACAATTCCAACATGACGTCCTCGTGATCGGCAGCGGTGCCGCGGGCCTGAGCCTTGCGCTGAACCTGCCCTCGCACCTGCGCATCGCCGTCCTGAGCAAGGGCGATCTGGCCAACGGTTCGACCTTCTGGGCCCAGGGCGGCGTCGCCGCCGTGCTCGACGATGCCGACACCGTGCAATCCCACGTCGAAGACACCCTCAACGCCGGCGGCGGCCTGTGCCACGAAGACGCGGTGCGCTTCACCGTCGAGCATAGCCGCGAAGCCATCCAATGGCTGATAGACCAGGGCGTGCCCTTTACTCGCGACGAACACGCCAGCGTAGACGACGGTGGTTTCGAATTTCACCTGACCCGCGAGGGCGGCCACAGCCATCGGCGCATCATCCACGCCGCCGATGCCACCGGTGCCGCGATCTTCAAGACCCTGCTCGACCAGGCCCGCCAGCGGCCGAACATCGAGCTGCTGGAACAGCGCGTGGCAGTGGACCTGATCACCGAACGCCGCCTCGGCCTCGACGGCGAACGCTGCCTCGGCGCCTACGTGCTCAACCGCGCCAGCGGCGAAGTCGACACCTATGGCGCACGCTTCACCGTGCTGGCCACCGGCGGCGCAGCCAAGGTCTACCTCTATACCAGCAACCCTGACGGTGCCTGCGGCGACGGTATCGCCATGGCCTGGCGCGCCGGCTGCCGGGTAGCCAACCTGGAATTCAACCAGTTCCACCCGACCTGCCTGTACCACCCGCAAGCCAAGAGTTTCCTGATCACCGAAGCCCTGCGCGGCGAAGGCGGCCTGCTCAAGCTGCCCAACGGCGAACGCTTCATGGAGCGCTTCGACCCGCGCGCCGAGCTGGCCCCGCGGGATATCGTGGCCCGCGCCATCGACCACGAGATGAAGCGCCTCGGCGTCGACTGCGTGTACCTGGACATCAGCCACAAGCCGGCGGACTTCATCAAAAGCCACTTCCCCACCGTCTACGAGCGCTGCCTGACCTTTGGCATCGACATCACCCGCCAGCCGATCCCGGTGGTGCCCGCCGCCCACTACACCTGTGGTGGCGTAATGATCGACCAGGACGGCCGCACCGACGTACCGGGCCTCTACGCGATTGGCGAAACCAGCTTCACCGGCCTGCACGGCGCCAACCGCATGGCCAGCAACTCGCTGCTGGAATGCTTCGTCTATGGTCGCTCCGCCGCCGCCGACATCCTTGCCCAACTGGACCAGGTGAGCATGCCCCAAGCCCTGCCCTGCTGGGATGCCAGCCAGGTTACCGACTCGGACGAGGACGTGATCATTGCGCACAACTGGGACGAACTTCGGCGATTCATGTGGGACTACGTGGGCATCGTGCGCACCAGCAAGCGCCTGCAGCGGGCCGAGCACCGGGTGCGCCTGCTGCTCGACGAGATCGACGAGTTCTACAGCAACTACAAGGTCAGTCGCGATCTGATCGAATTGCGCAACCTGGCCCAGGTAGCCGAGCTGATGATCCTCTCGGCCATGCAGCGCAAGGAGTCCCGCGGCCTGCATTACACCCTGGACTATCCGGAGATGTTGCCCGAGGCCCTGGACACTATCCTGCAGCCGCCCACCTTTTCCGACTGAACTTCAAGCGCAGCCGCAAGCGCCGGTGCTGCACCGGCTCCAGCGCGTCATGACCGATGCACTGGCTGCGGGCGAACCACTGCCCCGCACGACGAAAGCGCAAAATGACCAGCCCCGGCAGCGCCATGCTGTCGGGGCGCATCTGCACTGCCTGCCAGCCACGGGCGGCACTCCACAATTGCCAGCCGCTGGCATCGCGGCGCAGGCCGGTAATGGCGTGGGGATGGGTGAGCAGGATGCGCCGGGGAATGACCCAGCAGGCATGGCCCAGGCACAGCGCCAGGCCGACAAGGAATAAAGACAGGGGAATCGCCAGCTGGCTCAGAGCCGCGACGGCCAGCGCCAGACAGGCGAGATAGAGCGCCAGCAGGACCTTCGAGCCCTGCCAGCGACACTCGAAGCGATCACTTGGGCTGGACACGGTCCAGGATGATGCGAACCATGCGTTGCAGCTCCGGATCTTCCGATTCGGTGCGCTCCATGAACCAGCCGAACATGTCCTGGTCCTCGCAACTCAACAAACGCACGTACAGCTCGCGATCCGTCTCGTTCAGGGTCGGGTAGACCTCCTGGGTGAAAGGTACCAGCAGTACATCCAGTTCCAGCATGCCGCGGCGGCTGTGCCAGAACAGGCGGTTGAGTTCAGTTTGTTCGACCATGGGGCCCTCCTCGAATAGGCGGCCAGTATACAGACGCAACCGCCGATGGGCACACGGCGTTGGTCGAGTGAGCCGTGAGGCTGCTACCTATTTTGCCCATCGCACTCTATGATGGCCGCCAGTCTTGATTACCTGCGATGAACCATGGCCGATTCCGCTTTTTTCTGCACCCTGTCCCATGAAGGCGTCCTCGCCGTCCGCGGTTCCGACGCCGGCAAGTTCCTGCAAGGTCAGCTGACCTGCAATATCGGTTACCTCAACGACCAGACCTCCAGCCTCGGCTCGCGCTGCATGCAGAAGGGCCGGATGCAATCGAGTTTCCGCATCCTGCCGCAAGGCGATGGTTTCCTCCTGGCGATGACCCGCGAGCTGCTCGAACCGCAACTGGCCGACCTGAAGAAATACGCCGTGTTCTCCAAGGCCAAGCTCACCGATGAAAGCCCAGCCTGGACCCGCTTCGGCCTGACTGGCGGCGACGCTGCCCTGGCGGCCCTGGGCCTGGAAGTTCCCACCGAAGCCGGTGCCACCGTGCGCCACGACGAACTGATCGCCATCAACGTATCCCCCGCCCGCGTCGAACTCTGGGCCCCTGCCGCCCAGGCCGATGCCGTGCGCGCGCAATTGGCTGCCCACCTGCCCGAAGGTGAGCTGGACGACTGGCTGCTCGGCCAGATCCGCGCCGGTATCGGCCAGGTCATGGAGCAGACCCGCGAGCTGTTCATCCCGCAGATGATCAATCTGCAGGCCGTCGGTGGCGTGAGCTTCAAGAAAGGCTGCTACACCGGGCAGGAAATCGTCGCGCGCATGCAGTACCTGGGCAAGCTCAAGCGGCGCCTGTACCGCCTGGCCCTGGCCGAAGGCGAAATGCCGGCGCCGGGTAGCGAGATCTTCTCGCCGACCCACGCCTCATCGGTCGGTGAAGTGGTGATCGCCGCCCGTGGCGAGCTGCTTGCAGTGCTGACCGCCGACTCGGTGGAAGACGGCAACCTGCACCTGGGCAGCCTCGAAGGTCCGCGCCTGAACCTGCTGTCCCTGCCTTACGAACTGGATCGCGACCGCGAGATCCAACGCTGAGCCCGCCCTGCCCCGCCGCATGCCGGCGGGGTCATCCCTGAACGCGGGAGAAAGACACGATGAACACGCTGGCCAGGATGGTGCAAACGCAGTTACTGCGCGCCATCGACAACGACGACCTGGTCCTGCCGACCTTGCCCGAGGTCGCCATGAGCATCCGCGAAGCCGCGGAAGACACCGAGATCAGCGTCGCCACCCTGAGCAAGGTCATCGGCCGCGACGCCGCCCTGGCCGCGCGCCTGATCAAGGTGGTCAACAGCCCGCTGCTGCGGGCGATTACCGAAGTGACCGACCTGCAGACGGCCATCACCCGCCTGGGGGTCAACTACAGCTGCAACCTGGCGATCGGCCTGGTGATCGAGCAGATCTTCCACGCCCGCTCGGACGCGGTTGAACAGAAAATGCGCGAAATCTGGGCGAAAAGCCTGGAAGTTGCCGGTGTCAGCTATGAACTGGCCGCACGCTACAGCGACCTCAAGGCCGACCAGGCGGCTCTCGCAGGGCTGGTGCACCAGATCGGCGTGCTGCCGATCCTGACCTATGCCGAGGAACACAACGAGCTGCTCTCGGACCCGGTCTGCCTGAACCATGTGATCGAGCAGATCCACCCGGCGCTGGGGGACAAGATCCTCAGTGTCTGGGAGTTTCCGGAGCAACTGGCCAACCTGCCGGGGGAAGTCCAGGACCTGGACCGGCATTCGTCAAAGTTGGACTACGTGGATATCGTGCAGATTGCGCGGGCCCTGTGTGACAACACCGGACGCGAACGGCCGGTCACTGTGCTGCCGGCCTACCGGCATCTCGCAGTTCCGGCGACCGGCCTGTTCTCCGAGGATGACCTGCTCGATGCACGGCTGATGTTCAGGTAAAAACCTGAGGGCCTCATCGCCGGCAATGCCGGCTCCCACAGGTTATTGTGTGCGCCTCTGAACCTGTGGGAGCCGGCATTGCCGGCGATGAGGCCCTAAAGTCGAACACTATTGGACCGGATTGAAACTCACCCTCACCTTCAACCCCCCCTTCTCCCCGTCATGCAGACTGATCGCCGCCAGGTGCGCCCGGCAGATCTCGCCGACAATGGCCAGCCCCAGCCCGGCGCCCTGGTGACTGCGCCGATAAAACCGCTCGAACACCTTCTCCCGCTCCTCCGGCGGAATCCCCGGCCCGTCATCCTCCACTTCCAGCTCGCCCGGCGCACTGACCCGCAGGATCACATTGCCGCCCTTGGGCGTATGGGCCAGCGCGTTGTCCACCAGGTTGCTGAGCAGTTCGTTGAGCAAGGTCGGCTCGCCCCGCACCCACACCGGCGCTTCGGCCTCCAAGGCCAGGGCAATGCCGCGGGCATACGCCAGGGGCGCCATGGCCATACCCAGCTCACGGGCGAGCTGGCTGAGATCGAGCAGTTCGGCGCCGCCCTCGGCGATCGCCCGGGCGCCGTTTTCCACCCGCGCCATGGACAGCAACTGATTGGCCAGGTGGGTCAGCTTGTCAGTGCTCTGCGCCGTGGCCTCCAGGGTTTCATGCCAGACCTGCGGCTCCTTCGCCCGCAAGCCCAGCTCGACCCGCGCCTTCAGCGCCGCCAGCGGCGTGCGCAGTTCATGGGCGGCATCGGCGATGAATTGCGCCTGGCGCTCGAACTGCTCGCGCAAGCGTTCGGTGAAGTGGTTCAGCGCCCGCACCAGCGGCCCCAGCTCATGCTGCACCTCCACCGACGGCAGCGGCCGCAGGTCGTCCGGCTGGCGCTCTTCCACCGCACCGCGCAGACGCTCCAGCGGGCGCAAGGCCGCGCTCACCGCAAACCACACCAATAGCAGCGCGCCGAGGGCCAGCATGCCCAGACGCAGCAGGGTATCGGCCATCAGGCTGCGGGCCATGCGCACCCGCGCTTCCTCGGTTTCCGCCACACGGATCTCGGCCATGCCGTTCATGTTCGGCTCGCTGACCGCCTTGAGCAGGCTGACCACGCGCACGTCCTGGCCCAGGTAGCGGGCGTCGTAGAACCGCGCCAGGGCCGGGTAATCGTCGGTACGCGGCGTGCCCGGCGGCGGCGCGGGGATGTTTTCGTAACCGGAAATCAGCTTCTGGTGAATGTCGTTGACCTGGTAGTAGATGCGCCCGGCGCTGTCGTAGGCGAAAGTGTCCAGGGCCACATAGGGCACGTCGGCGCTGAGGGTACCGTCACGCTGAGACAGGCCGGCGGCGATGGTCCGCGCCGAGGCCAGCAAAGTCCGGTCGTAGGCGGTGTCGGCGGCTTCGCGGCCGTTCCAGTAGGCGCTCAGGCCACTGGCGATCATCAGCACCACCAGCAGCAGCGCCAGGTTGCCCAGCAGGCGCCCGCGCAGGCTGCCGATGCTACGCATCGCGGTGTTCCAGCAGGTAGCCGAGGCCGCGGAAAGTGACGATGGCCACCGCCTGGCCATCGAGTTTCTTGCGCAGGCGGTGAATATAGATCTCGATAGCGTCGGGACTGGCTTCCTCATCCAGGCCGAACACCTGCGAGGCCAGTTGCTCCTTGCTCATCACCCGCCCGGGACGGGCGATCAGCGCCTCCAGCACCGCCTGCTCGCGGGAGGTCAGGGTCAGCAGCTCGTCATTGAGGGTGAAACGCCGGGTATCCAGGTCGTAGACCAGCGGACCGCAGCGCTGCTGGCGTTCGCCGCCCATCACGCTGCGCCGCAGCAGGGCCTTGACCCGGGCTTCCAGCTCGGTCAGCTCGAACGGCTTGGCCAGGTAATCGTCGGCGCCGAGGTTGAGGCCATGGACCCGGTCCTTGACGTCGCTGCGCGCGGTCAGCATCAGCACCGGCACGATCTTGCCCCGCGCCCGCAGGCGCGCCAGCACCTCGAAACCGTCCATCCGCGGCAAGCCCACATCGAGCACCGCCGCCGCGTAGTCCTCGCTGGCCAGGGCCAGGTCGGCGGCCACCCCGTCGTGCAGTACATCGACGGTCAGGCCCTGGCTTTTCAAGGCCTGGGCCACGCTTTCGGCCAGTTGCAGATGGTCTTCGACGAGCAGCACTCGCATCGGTTTCTCCCGGTCGCATCGCGTTCAGTGGCGCGGAGTTTACAGAGGAAGCCGCCCCTGTGAAGCCGCCGCAAGAATGAAAGTCGATTGAAAGGTTAGCGAAAGGTTGAGCCCCTAGCATCGCTCCACGGCTCCGTACGAGAGCCGAAGCACGAACCACAGTGTTCGCACCGATAAGAACAATAAACGGGGTTTATCCAGATGCTGTCAGCACAGCCTCGGGCGTTCGCGCCTATCCGTCGTCCTTTCTCCAGCCGTCACTCCCTCGCCAGCGCCATCGCCCTTTGCAGCGTCGCACCGTTGAGCCAGGCCGCCTTCTTCGAAGACAGCAGCGCCACCTTCGAAACCCGCAACATGTACTTCAACCGCGACTTCCGCGACGGCACCAGCGCCCAGCAATCCAAGCGCGACGAGTGGGCCCAGGGCTTCATGCTCAACCTGCAATCAGGCTACACCGAAGGCACCGTCGGCTTTGGCGTCGATGCCCTGGGCATGCTCGGGGTCAAGCTCGACTCCAGCCCGGACCGCACCGGCACCGGCCTGCTGCCAACCCACGACGACGGCCGCGCCGCCGACGAGTATTCCAAGCTCGGCCTGACCGGCAAGGTGAAGATCTCCGCCACCGAACTGAAGATCGGCACCCTGATCCCCGAGCTGCCGACCCTCAAGCCCAACGACGGGCGCATCCTGCCGCAGACCTTCGAGGGCGGGCTGCTGACCTCCAAGGAGCTGAAGAACCTGACCTTCACCGGCGGCCGCCTGGAGAAGGCCAAGGACCGCGATGACACCAACAAGGAAGACATCGCGCTGAACAACAAGAACGGGCGCTTCCTCGGCACCGTCGCCGGCAACCACTTCGACCTGGCCGGCGTCGACTACAAGTTCACCGACCGCATCACCGGCAGCTATCACTTCGCCCAGCTCGACGACGTCTATCGCCAGCACTTCGCCGGCCTGGTAGCGACCCAGCCGTTCGGCCCGGGCACCTTCGGCGCCGACCTGCGCCTGGCGCTCAGCGACGACCAGGGCCAGGCCCGCGGCGGCAAGATCGACAACACCTCGCTCAACGGCATGCTCAGCTACAGCCTCAACGGCCACAAGTTCAGCGCCGCCTACCAGAGCATGTCCGGCGACAGCGCCTTCCCCTACGTGGATGGCTCCGACCCGTACCTGGTCAACTTCGTCCAGATCAACGACTTCGCCGGGGCCGACGAGCGCTCCTGGCAAGTGCGTTACGACTACGACTTCGCCAAACTCGGCATTCCAGGGCTGAGCTTCATGACCCGTTACGTCAACGGGGACAACGTCAGCCTGGCGAACGGCAGCGAAGGCAAGGAATGGGAACGCAACACCGAGCTCAAGTACGTGGTGCAGAGCGGCGCGCTGAAAAACGTCGCGGTACGCCTGCGCAACGCCACCTACCGCTCGAACTTCGCCCGCGACGCGGACGAGGTGCGGGTGCTGGTGAGCTACAGCGTCGCCCTGTGGTAATCCGCCTATAACAACTAAAGCTACGGAGACTGAAGATGACCTTTTCACTGCGCCGCATCGCCCTCGCCACCGGCTGCCTGCTGCTCGCCGGCCAGGTGCTGGCCGCCGAACCGAAACGCCCTGAATGCATCGCCCCGGCCTCGCCGGGCGGTGGCTTCGACCTGACCTGCAAGCTGGTGCAAAGCGCCCTGGTCAACGAGAAGATCCTCAGCAAGCCCATGCGCGTCACCTACATGCCCGGCGGTGTCGGCGCGGTGGCCTACAACGCCGTGGTCGCCCAGCGCCCGGCCGACGCCGGGACCCTGGTGGCCTGGTCCAGCGGCTCGCTGCTGAACCTGGCCCAGGGCAAGTTCGGCCGTTTCGATGAAAACGCCGTGCGCTGGCTGGCGGCGGTCGGCACCAGCTACGGTGCCATCGCAGTGAAGAAGGACTCGCCGTACAAGACCCTCGACGACCTGGTCGCGGCCTTGAAGAAGGACCCGAGCAAGGTGGTGATCGGCTCCGGCGGCACCGTCGGCAGCCAGGACTGGATGCAGACCGCGCTGATCGCCAAGGCCGCCGGGATCAACCCGCGCGACCTGCGCTACGTCGCCCTGGAAGGTGGCGGCGAAATCGCCACGGCCCTGCTTGGCGGGCATATCCAGGTTGGCAGTACCGACATCTCCGACTCCATGCCGCACATCCAGAGCGGCGACATGCGCCTGCTCGCGGTGTTTTCCGACAAGCGCCTCGACGAGCCGGAAATGAAGGACATCCCCACCGCCAAGGAACAGGGCTACGACATCGTCTGGCCGGTGGTGCGCGGCTTCTATGTCGGGCCGAAGGTCACCGACGAGGAATACGCCTGGTGGAAAGAGTCGTTCGACAAGCTGCTGGCCTCGGAAGACTTCGCCAAGCTGCGTGACCAGCGCGAGCTGTTCCCGTTCGCCATGACCGGCGAGGAGCTGGACACCTACGTCAAGAAGCAGGTCGCCGACTACAAGTCGCTGGCCCGGGAATTCGGCCTGATCCAGTAACCCCGATCGCTGGCAAGCCAGCTCCCACAGGGTCGGCATGCACCGAACTTTGTGGGAGCTGGCTTGCCAGCGATGAGGCCCTCACTGAAATCACCCTCCCCAAGAGGACTTCCTGATGATCCTGCAACGCATCTTCGCCCTGGTCCTGCTGGCGGCGTGCATCGCCCTGGCCGTCATGGCCCTGCCCTACCAGGCGGCGTTTTCCTATGAACCGGTGGGCCCGCGCGCCTATCCGCTGCTGATGCTCGGCCTGATGGGCCTGGCCCTGCTCTACCTGGCCTTCCGCCCCACGCCCATCGTGCGCGGCGACGACGAGCCCGAGCTGGACCGCGAGACCCTGAACAAGATCGGCATCTGCGTCGCCCTGCTGGTGGTCTTCGCTGCCACCTTCGAAAGCCTCGGCTTCATTCTCAGCAGCATTCTCATCGGCGTGCCCATGGCCCGCCTGTACGGCGGCCGCTGGCTGTCCGGCGGGTTGATCGTGGCCGGCATGAGCATCGCCCTCTACGTACTGTTCGACCGGGTAATGGACGTACCACTGCCCCTCGGCCTGCTCGACGTCCTGGAGAATTGATATGGATACCTTGAGTTATCTCGGCCAGGGCTTCGGCGTGGCCCTCAGCCCGTACAACCTGGTCACCGCCCTCAGTGGCACCCTGATCGGCACCGTGGTCGGCCTGCTGCCGGGCCTGGGCCCGATCAACGGCGTGGCCCTGCTGATCCCCATCGCCTTCGCCCTCGGCCTGCCGCCGGAGTCGGCGCTGATCCTGCTGGCCGCGGTGTACCTGGGCTGCGAATACGGCGGGCGGATCAGCTCGATCCTGCTCAACATCCCCGGCGAAGCCTCCACGGTGATGACCACCCTCGACGGCTACCCGATGGCTCGCCAGGGCCTGGCCGGCGTAGCCCTGTCGCTGTCGGCCTGGAGCTCGTTCATCGGCGCCTTCATCGCCACCTGCGGCATGGTCCTGTTCGCCCCGCTATTGGCAAAGTGGGCGATCGCCTTCGGTCCGGCGGAGTATTTCGTGCTGATGGTGTTCGCCATCGTCGCCCTTGGCGGCATGGCCGGCGACAAGCCGCTGAAGACCTTCATCGCCGCGCTGATCGGCCTGTTCCTGTCCAGCGTCGGCATCGATGCCAACAGCGGCGTGTACCGCTTCACCGGTGACAGCGTGCACCTGGCCGACGGCATCCAGTTCGTCGTGCTGGTGCTGGGCCTGTTCTCCATCAGCGAAATCCTCTTGCTGCTGGAAAAGACCCACCACGGCCACGAGGCGGTGAAAGCCACCGGACGCATGCTGTTCAACCTGAAGGAAGCGGCCTCGGTGTTCGTGGTCAACATCCGTTGCGGTCTGCTCGGCTTCATCATGGGCGTGCTGCCCGGCGCCGGCGCGACCCTGGCCAGTGCCGTGGCCTACATGACCGAGAAGCGCATCGCCGGTGCCGGCGGCAAGTTCGGCAAGGGCGACGCCCGTGGCCTGGCCGCGCCGGAAACCGCGATCGGCGCGTCCTGCTGCGGCGCCCTGGTACCGATGCTGACCCTCGGCGTACCCGGCTCGGGCACCACCGCGGTGATGATCGGCGCCCTGACCCTGTACAACATCACCCCCGGCCCGCTGCTGTTCGAACAGCAACCGGACATCGTCTGGGGCCTGATCGCCTCGCTGTTCATCGCCAACATCATGCTGGTGATCCTGAACATCCCGATGATCCGCATCTTCACCCGCATCCTTTCCGTGCCGAACTGGGCACTGGTGCCGGTGATCGCAATCATCACCGCGATCGGTGTCTACGCCGTGCACGCCACCACCTTCGACCTGTTCCTGATGGTCGGCATCGGCATCATGGGCTACATCCTGCGCAAGCTGGACTTCCCGCTGTCGCCGATCCTGCTCGGCTTCATCCTCGGCGGCCTGATGGAACAGAACCTGCGTCGCGCGCTGTCGATCTCCAACGGCGAACTGGGCATTCTCTGGTCGAGCCCGATCAGCCTCGGCGTCTGGGTCCTGACCGTCCTGATGCTGAGCCTGCCGCTGATCCGCATCTGGCGCCGCCGGGTGCTGCAGCGTCGCGCCCTGGCCAATGTCTGATTTCAGGCAATGGTGGGCAACCCCGCTGGTCGGCCTGGCCGGCGGGTTCGCGGCCAGCGCCATCGGCTGGCCGTTGCCGTTCATGGTCGGCTCGCTGCTGGCGATCATCCTGGTGCGCTGCCTCACTCCCTGGCAGCTCGCCGAGATTCCCGGCGGACGCAAATGCGGACAGTGGATCGTCGGCATCGGCATCGGCCTGCACTTCACCCCCCATGTGGCCGAGCAGGTCGCCAGCCATTTCGGCCTGATCTTCTTCGGCGCGCTGATCACCAGCTTTTCCAGCGTGGTCGGCGTGTGGCTGCTACGGCGTACCGGGGAAGACCGCGCCACCGCGTTCTTCTCCAGCATGCCGGGCGGCTCCGGCGAGATGGTCAACCTCGGCGCGCGCAATGGCGCCAATCTCGGCCGGGTGGCGGCGGGCCAGAGCCTGCGGGTGCTGGTGGTGGTGCTGTGCGTGCCGGCGGCGTTCAAGTACCTGCTCGGCGAGGGCGTACCGATTGCCCATGCCGGTGCGGTGAACTGGGGCTGGCTGGCAGTGTTGTTGCCACTGGGCGCCCTGGTGGCGTGGATCTGGCAGCGCCTGAAGCAGCCCAACCCCTGGCTGTTCGGGCCCTTGCTGGTGGCGGCGGTCGCCAGTATCGGCTGGAACCTGCACCTGGGCATGCCGGACGGCGCCAGCCAGATCGGCCAATGGTTGATCGGCAGCGGCCTGGGTTGTCACTTCAACCGCGCCTTCTTCCGCCGCGCGCCGTCCTTCCTGGCCCGGACCCTGGCGGCCACGGCGCTGACCATGCTGATCGCCGCCCTGGCCGCCCTGGCCTTGAGCGCGGCTACCCACCTCGACCTGCGTTCGCTGACCCTGGGCATGATGCCCGGCGGCATCGCCGAGATGAGCCTGACCGCAGAAACCCTGCAACTCTCGGTACCACTGGTAACGGCCTTGCAGATGATGCGCCTGCTGTTCGTGCTGTTTCTCGCCGAGCCACTGTTCCGCCACTGGGACAGCCAGCCATCGCGGCCTTCCGCCGAGCCATAAAAAAGCCCGGGTCATAGACCCGGGCACAATGCAGCAATTCCATGCTGCCCCCATCCGCTTCGCTTACCAGAGGTAGCGAAGTCCTACGTTCATGCTGTACGGCATTTCGATGTTCTTGCCATTGCTGTACTCGAAGTCGGCATGCACCTGGAAGTCCTTCGACAGCGACAGCGCGACACCGGCGCCCAGCTCGCCACGGGAGCCGGACAGGTCGTTGTTGAAGCTGTTGTCGTTGACCTTGACCGTGCTGTTGTTGGCGAACTCATGGGCCATCGCCGCCTTCAGGTACGGCTGGACAATGCGCCCCCCGTCCAGATGGATGGTTTTACCGACGGTGGCACCGACCTTGCCGAGCAGGGAACGGGTGGCACCGCTGTCGGCTTCCATGTCGTTGCTGAAGCGGTAGTCCTTGGACTGGATCACGGTACCGGCGAGCTGGGCGAACGGCTCGACGAAGTAATCGTTCTCCAGCTTGATATGCCGCCCCACTTCCACCGACGCACCGATGCCGTGGTTGTCGTAGTCGCCCTTGGCCCGGGTACCGTCGCTCAGGCCGACCTTGGCGTCGTTCTGGTAGCGGTTGTACTTGACCACGGTATCCACGTAGTAGCCGCTCTTGGCATCCATCCAGGTGGCGTAACCGCCGACGTAGTAGCTGTCGATGGTGGCGCTGGAACCGTGTTTCAGGTTGAGGTCGGAGTTGCTGTAGCCGGCCAGGGCACCGATCAACCATTGGCTGCCATCGATAGCCATGTCCGCACCGAACGACATGCCTTGCTGGTTCTGTGTGTACCCCACGTTGGACGAAGCATTGCCGACGTTGTACTGGTTGCTGTGGGCGCGCACCCAGACACCGGCGGTACGGCCGTCGCTGTAGCGCAGCTCGCCCATGCGCGTACGCAGGGTGGTCAGCTCGCCGTAGAACACGGTCGGCGCGACGCCGGCCAGGGCCAGCACGGTCTGGGTGCCGGGGCTGATTTCGCGGGTTTCCGGATCGAGGAACCAGTCATCGCCTTCCTGCTTGAGGCTGTAGGAGTAGGCTCCGAGGTCCACCGAACCACCCAGCAGGGCGAACTGCGCACCGCCGCCGCCGGTGTGCACTACCTGCAGCGGCACGCCGGCCGCCGGGTCGGTGCCGCTGGCACTGATCAGCAGGTCGAAGTTGCCGGTGGCCTGGCCGTTGACGTTGATGAAGTCGGTGGCATTGGTGGCGAAGTTCGAACCCATGACGAAGGTGCCGGTGCCGGCCAGGGTTTCGAGGTTGAGGGTGTAGAACGCGTCGGTGTCGCCCATGGTGACCCGACCGCCGTCCATGTTCAGGTTGGTGACGCTGCTGTCACCGGTCATCATCCAGTGCGAGGTGCTGTCGATGCTCAGGTCGCGCACGTTTTCCATGCGCCCGGTGAACTGCGAGTTGTTGCCCAGGTCGAGGTCGGCGGTGCCGCCGCTGGCGACGATCAGGTCGCCGGTCATGCTCGCCTGGTCGAAGTTGAACGTCCCGGTACTGGTGTCGGACACATTGATGTTGCCGGTCAATGCGCTCTGCGCCACGTTCACATCGGCGGTGGAACCGCCCAGCACATCGATGATGGTGCCGTTGCCGCCGCTGAGGGTGGTGCCGTTGAGAATATCGACGGTGGAGGTGCTGCCATTGATGAATTCGATGGCAGAGCCGCTCTGGCCGACCACCTGGGTGCCATCGAGCACCAGGGTGCCTTCGGCACCAGCGGAAAGGGGCCTCATGCTGATACCCTTGCCCCCACCGGTGATGCTGCCGCCCTGGACGTTGACGGTGCCGGATAAGTTGTTGAGACCGATGCCGTCGGCAGCGGTGGCAATAAGCGTAGTGTTGACCAGGTTCAACGTGCTTTCAGAGGTAACCGAAGCACCGGCGGTGTTACCGGTGATGACGCTGTCGCTGACCACGGCCTGGGAACCCACACCAGCAGGGCTGTTGGCCAGCGCCAGGCCAATGTTGTAGGGGTTGGTTACCTGGGTGCCGGTCATGTTGAGCGTAGAAGCATTCAACTGGATCGCACCAACACTGCCTGTCGGGTTATCAACCAACACCGTGCCACCATTCAAATTGACAGTGGAACCGCCAGTAGCGCTGATAGCCGTTGTATTGGCATCCTGACCATTCAACGTGCCACCATTGATCACTCGATAAGCATCGAGCGGGGTACTGGAATCAATATCGTGAGTAGTGCCATCAATCTCTATAGCAGCCGAGACCGGCTGACTTTGAATGGCAAGAGGAATCAATAAAGCCAACGGAGCGATCCGGAAAATCCGCCGCCCAGACATATGAACTTTAGTAGCCATAAAATAATTACCTACGTTGGTTATCTGAAGATCTTACCGAACAGCGGAAGCACTTCCGAAGCGACATCCATTTTCAAGGGCACGTAGATTAGTAATTATCCTACAGCATCGTCTGTAGGAATTTTCCACAACATATGTACGAAAAATCATCTGAAAAATCTGGCATCTTTTCTCGAAGCAGGCCCGGAACCGAAGTTCCGGGCCTTTTACCTCCTCAATCTTCTTCTGGATCATCGTCGTCCGGACAGATCAGGCCGCCGCTAGGCCGGATACGGCTGTAGCGCACGAACCAGTCGCCCGAACTGCCAGTCACCTCGCCCCGTTTCAGGGACCAGCTCGCGACGATACAGCCCTCGGTGAGCGCCGAGAGATGCTCACCCCACCACACGTTGAACGTCACTTCGCCGCGGGTTGCCTCGGTCGGCGTGACTTGGTGCGCGAAGTCCATGCGACTGGGTTCGTGCGGGTTGGTCGGGACCACCGTGTGGTCGGGGGGCACGGTGGTGGTATCCAGTACCCAGTGAACCGTGATCAGGTCGTCGGCCTCGACGGGATAGACCATCTTCACATCGACACCGTTGATCCATGGCTTGACGTTGCAGTTGATGATGTTGACGCTCACCTGGCGGTTGGAGAACTCGACGACCGGCAGGTCCTGCAGGTTGTGCACGGTCACCACAATGTCGGTGGATGGCGACTGCTGGGCGTTTTCCGGCTTGCCTTGTGGATAGATCCTGTAGAACGCAGGGATGGTGCCGTTACCCTGGCCGTCGATGATGGCCCAGGGGACCGTCACGACGATCTGGCCCGCATCGAGATCGGGCTGGCCCAAGGTCGTGGCCCCCAGGGACTGGTCGGCATGGGCGTAGAAGACCTCGACGACTTCCCCGACATTGATCGGCGTATAGAGCGGTACGGTGATGGTGGCAGCAGCGTCCTTGTCCGCCGGTGCGATCTGGTTGACCAGCCCGGTGGAGCTCGTCAGCGTCAACGGCTGCAGCGTCGGGTTGACGATATCCGGCTCGTCCGGGTTTTCCGGGCCGATGAAACTCAGGTCCACATTGACCTGTATCGAGGGTGACGGGTAGGGCGTGCCGTTACGATCGATGATGTATTGCACGGTAGCGCTGTAGACATCACCCGGCTCCTTGATATCGTCGAATGGCACATCCACCGAGACACCGGGAATCGCATACGCCGGCTGGGCCTTGCCCTGCCAGAGCACTGTGATGGTTTCACCGGCGATGGGCGTGTCGTAGTCATGCAGTACCGTCACCCCGTCCCGGGCATCCGCCAGGGTGATGAGCGTGGCGCCTTCAGGAACCTGCGGCGCCCGGATATCGGTCGGGGCAGGCGTCTTGATCAGTCTGACCTCGAGCGGAAGCGAGCGATCATTGCGGTTGCCGGCGCGGTCCTCGAGGTCATAGGTCAGCTTGAGCAGGCCTTCGCCGATGCCGGCGAACACCGTCTGGTCCACCACGATGTCCTGCGGGTCGGGAACATCCTGATCGACCAGGTAAGGCTCTCCGTTGATGAACAGCGTGAACTTGTCCCCTGGCAGGGGATTGGCATAGGGCGGAATGGTGAAGGTGACGCCACCGTTCTGGTCCAGGTAATCCTGGGTGATATCGCCGTTGGGCAGATCCCCTGGCGGCAAGAGCGCATCCGGCTCCTGCAGCATATTGGGCGGATAGATATCGATGAAGAATGGCAGGGTCGGGCCGGGTACGAAGTTCCCGGTATAACGACCCTCGATGCTCCACCTCAGCTCATGCGGGCCGTGGTCAACCACAATACGGCTCACATCGATCGAGAAGTCGAAAGGATCGAAGTCGACTGGAACGGGAATTCCATCGACTTCGGTATCCGGCTCTTCATCGATGGCGAAATACAGGTAGTAGCCATGCGGATCGTCCATGTTGGCCCAAGGGCTAACCGTGAACGTCAGCCCTTCCACGAATTGATCCCGCGGCAACAGGTTGTTCTGACCATCGCCGTTATCGCCCAGGGTATTCTTCGGCTCCAGCGGAGTGGCATTCAACAGTTGATCAACCGGCACCCCCTGGATGAGTGCCCGGTGTTCATTGACAATCTTGCGGACTTTGGCGGCGCTCTCTTTCTTCGCTTGCACGGCGAGCGCCTTTTTCATGCCCGAAGACAGTTTCTCGATATCGTTCACGATCGAGACTCCTTGCTTGAATTGATATTCGGCTTTCTTGCGAAAGCCATTTCGGGAAAAGCCGTATCCCGTTTCTTCTGTTACGACTTCACAGCCCAGAAACTTCCAGAACGACTATTCAGATTGGAATAGTCCAGTCTTTCCTTGCCCCGATCCGGTAACTTCACCAGCAGTTACTATCGCGTCCAATTTAAAAGACGATGCCATCAAGTTACTGCCTGGACCGGATTCGACGAGTTGTTGCTATTCAGTTAATGCCTTTTTTTGCAAATGCGCACCTGACAAAAATATCAGGTGCCGTCAGTCAATCTTCCGGTGGGTCATTGCAGATGCCCGAGCCGTCGCAAGGTCTCGAACAGTTGGGAACGGTAATGTCGAGCCGCAGCCGCTTGATCGGCGCAATACCCGGAGTTCCATCCTGCTTGGTCAGGCGGTAGCTGATGTTTGCCGAACCCTCTCGGCGCTGGATCGGCAGGATCAGGTCGGTAAAGCGGTCCATCAGCAGGATGACGCCCTCTACGGCCTCGGTAGCGCTCAACTCATGAGGCGGGAAGTAAACATGCTCGGTGATGGGCTGCTCTCCCGTGCCGCCAAGAGATAGCTGCCAGCTCATTTCGACCAGGTCCCCCGCCGCCAGCAGCGCGGCATTACCCGGGATCTTCACGCGAACACCATTCCAGGGTTCCTGTGCACAAGCGATGTAGTTGTAGTCATTGGCATCGGGGATTGTCACCGGTTCGAGCCCTTCCACCTGACGCACCGCCACCCGTACCAGGGTGTCCCGGGAGCGCTGGCGATTGACCCCGTTGGATGTCCAGTAAAAGATCGGCAACTGCGGGTGGTTACCCACCGAATCGATGATGGTCCAAGGCACCTTGAACTCGATCTCCTGCCCCGGCTGATCACCGACCTGCACCCGATAACTCGCCGCGACCTGCGGGTGGTCGCCCCAGTGCAGTTCCAGCAGTTCTCCGGCGCGAGGGTTGGCATAGAGGTCGACCAGTACCCGGGCATCCTTGTTCATGTCGGGCGCGACCAGGACGTTGTCGCCGGTCAAACCCTTGACCACCAGCAGGTCGAGCCTCGGGTTGATCGGATCCGGCTCTTCGGGATTTGGCCCGGCCACCGAGAGATCCACGCTGAAGCTGATCATCGGTGAATCCTCGCCGGGCGCGTTACCGCGCCGCCAGCGGTACTGCACATTGGTGGGGACCGGTCCGGCGAATCCGTCCGCCGAGAGAATTGCCCAGGACACCGACACGGTCTGCGGCCATTGCGGATTGGCTGGCAGGGTGATCGTCGGCAGTTGCCGGCCATTCCACCAGGTCTCCAGGAGGTCGCCAGCAGCGGCGTCGATGATCGGGCCGATCTCCACCACCACGCCGGTGCGGGCGTCTTCCAGGTCGATCAACCGGTCGACGCTGGCCAGGGGCACGACCGGCGCCGGGAACTCGTCGGGGACGGCCGGCAGGTCGATGACATCGATCGGCACCACCGGCGAGCGACCGTTGCGGTTACCGGCCCGGTCGGAGAGCACGTAATAGCCGTTCATCAAGCCATTGCCCTTCTCGCGCAGGATATCGCCCGAGTAGGCGAAGGTGATGGGCGTACCGGGCACCAGGTGAGCCTGCGTGATGGTCAACACCGCTACCGGCTCGGCATCGAACGGCGTGCCCCAGTAGAACAGCACCCGGTCCTCGCGCTCCATGTCCGGCCAGCGCGGCACGGTCACCTCCAGCCGGTCGCCATTGAGCGCCAGCCAGGCTTCGGTGATGCCTTCGGCCGGGAGGTTATCGGGAAACTTCAGAGGGTCGCCGGGGTTGTCGCCGTTGGGCGCCCGGTGGTCGATTTCGATGGTGACCGAATCCGAGTTGTCGCAATTGCCAGTGTCCGCACATACCTGATAGGACAGCTCGGAAAAGCCGGGATGGTTGAAGAGGTCCACCGGCACCTCGAGCCTTACCGGAAAATCCGCAGCCGCATCGAAGGGTGGCGTCAGCCTGTGCGATGCCACCACCCCCTGGTCGCCGAGGACCGCTTGAACATCGAACCAGAACCGGCCGCCGCTGTGCTCCTCGTAGCCATCCCAAGCGGCGACTTCGACCCGCAGCGGCTGGCCCTGGAACTGCACCGGTATCACCAAGGCAGTGTCGCCTGCCAGGGGCGGCAAGGCATCGGGGACGATCGGAGCATTCAGCACAAGCGATTGCGCTGCACAGCTCGCACAACAAGTTTTTTTGGACATGAGCCCAATCTCCCAAGTGACCTGCTGCCCCTCGACCAGAGGTTCTGGGCGGCAGGTAGAAATACTTGGGGGTTATTCAATGCCTATTTCGGAAAACGCGAAACTGACAAAAATAACAGGTACCCGTCGCTTTACAGGGCAGGAACCTGCCAGTCGATGGGGGCCATTCCGTGCTGTTCGAGGAACTTGTTGGTGCGGCTGAAGTGCCCGCAGCCGAGGAAACCACGATAGGCCGAGAGCGGCGACGGGTGCACCGAAGTCAGTACCAGGTGCTTGCTGGCATCGATCAGCTTGCGCTTGCTCTGGGCGTGGGAGCCCCAGAGCAGGAACACCGTGCTCGGCTGATGCTCGCTGACCACCTGGATGATCCGGTCGGTGAAGAACTGCCAGCCCTTGTTGGCATGGGAGGCGGCGTTGGCGCGTTCGACGGTCATGGTGGTGTTGAGCAGCAGCACGCCCTGCTCGGCCCAGGACTGCAGGTAGCCATGGCGCGGGATCTCGATATTGAGGTCGCGGTGCAGCTCCTTGTAGATATTCACCAGCGACGGCGGGGTCGGCACGCCGGGCTGCACCGAGAAGCACAGGCCATGGGCCTGGCCCGGGCCGTGGTACGGGTCCTGGCCGAGGATCACCACCTTGACCTGGTCCAGCGGCGTGGAATTCAGGGCGTTGAAGATCAGCGGGCCGGGCGGGTAGATCTCCTTGCCGGCGGCCTTCTCCTGGCGCAGGAATTCGCGCAGTTCGTGCATGTAGGGCTGGTCGAACTCGGCGCGCAGCGCTTCCTTCCAGCTGGGTTCGAGCTTGATACGGTCGTCGTCGGTCATGGGGCCATCCGTTGAACAATGGGGCGGACACTAGGAAAGCCATCCCGACTTGTCAATCGATCCGACCGGCAACCGCCGCGATCGGCCACAACGACCATACTTGTTGGCTCAACCCGAGCGAGGTCATCCATGGCTGTACAGTTCGAAGTTCTGACCGGGGTCGACGGCGCGCGCCTGGCCATCGCCACCCTGGATGCGCCGGCAAGCCTGAATGCCCTGTCGCTGCCGATGATCGAGCAACTGGGCAGCCACCTGCGGGCCTGGGCGCAGGACCCGGCGATCGTCTGCGTGCTGCTGCGCGGCAATGGTGGCAAGGCCTTCTGCGCCGGCGGCGAGGTGCGCCAACTGGTCGAGGCCTGTCGCGCCCATCCCGGTGAGGTGCCGCCGCTGGCAGCGACCTTCTTCGCCGCCGAATACCGCCTGGATTATCTGCTGCATCACTACGCCAAGCCGCTGCTGTGCTGGGGCCACGGGCATGTGCTCGGCGGCGGCATGGGGCTGTTGCAGGGGGCCGGGGTGCGCATCGTCACCCCGTCGAGCCGGCTGGCGATGCCGGAGATCAGCATCGGCCTGTATCCGGATGTGGGTGGCAGTTGGTTTCTATCCCGCCTGCCCGGGCGCCTGGGGCTGTTTCTCGGCCTGACCGGCGCACCGGTCAATGCTCGCGACGCCCTCGACCTCGGGCTTGCCGATCGCTTCATGCAGGAAGACCAGCAGGACCAATTGATCGACGGCCTGCTGCAACTCAACTGGCAGGAGCAGACCGCCATCCAGCTCAACAGCCTGCTCAAGGCGCTGGAACAGGAGGCCCGCGAGCAGCTGCCGGCGGCCCAATGGCTGCCTCGGCGCGAGCAGATCGACCGGGTGCTGGATGTCAGCGACCCAGTGTGTGCCTGGCGGGCCATCGCACAGTTGGAGCATCAGCCAGATGTCGTGCTGGCGAAGGCCGCCGGAACGCTGCTCAAGGGCTGCCCGCTGACCGCCCACCTGGTCTGGCAGCAGCTCGAACGCGCGCGCTACCTGTCCCTCGGCCAGGTGTTGCAGATGGAATATGCAATGAGCCTGAACTGCTGCCGCCATCCGGAGTTCAGCGAAGGCGTGCGCGCCCGCCTGCTGGACAAGGACAACGCGCCGCGCTGGCACTGGAGCGATGTCGCCCAGGTGCCGGCGGCGGTGGTGGAGGCGCATTTCAGCAAGGTATGGGAGGGGAGACACCCCCTGGCCGATCTGGCATAGGCATGGACACAACTTCAGATCACCACAAAATGATGCGCCGCCGCGTACCTGTGTGCGGCTGTTAGCCGCGATGGCGGTAGTGAATTCACCGACGTCATCGCGGCTAACAGCCGCTCCTACAAGGTCCGTGTTGCTCCAGGTTGAGATGTGTAGATACCCATGCTGGCAAAGGGGTGTCGAAGTCACTCAGTGATAGCGGCCGCGACCACGGTCATCCTGGTCGCCCTGGCGATTCTGGCGATCACGCCAGTCGCCGCGGTTATCGCCACGGTTGTCGCGATGACCACGGTTGTCACCACGGTCGTGGTCGCGATCCCAGCCGCGGTTCCAGCCGGGATTATCCGGGCGGCCCGGGCCGTTGTAGCGAGCATCCCAGCCACCACGCACCGGCGGCGCCGGCCGGTAGTAAGGGACGGGAGCCGGACGGTAATAGCGCGGTGCCGGCGTGTAGTAGCGCGGCTGAGGCACCACGTAATAGCCACGGTTGTAGGGATAGGCAGGGTAACGGTCAACGGAGTAGACGTCGGTTCGATAGTAGCCACCACCTCCATAAGGTACACAGGCGGTCATCAACAAACCCATTACGGCAAGCAGAGCAAGTCGGCGATACATGGCGGCCTCCTGGACCGCGAAACTGCCACTCCCAGCGGCGCTGGTCGGCGTCGATCGGCAAGCGTTCATCGACATGGAATGTGACAACAAAAAAGGCGTGCAGTGCGATTTCGAAATACTTTGTAACCAGCCTAAATCCGCAAAATTCCTCCAGTTATTTTTCCCGGTCACCTCTAGAATAGGCAGCACTGCTTCGCCGCCCCGGGATTGTCATGCCCCTTCGTTCCGCCCTGTTCTCACAACGGTCCTTGCTGCTGACATTACTGCTGTTGCTCGGCTGCGGCTTCCTCGCAACCTCGCTGGTCAGCTACTACGCCTCCCGCGGGGCGATCCGCGACGGCATCATCAATACCGAGCTGCCACTGACCTCGGACACCGTCTACTCGGAAATCCAGAAAGACCTGATCCGCCCCATCGTGGTCTCGTCGATGCTGGCGCAGAACACCTTCCTGCGCGACTGGACCCTGGCCGGCGAGCAGGACCCGGCGCAGATGACCCGCTACCTCGCCGAGGTGGAACGCCAGCAGCGTGCCTACACCGCCTTCTATGTTTCCGAAGCCAGCCGCACCTATTACCAGGCCAAGGGCATTCTGAAAAAGATCGACCCCAGCACCCAGCGCGACCTCTGGTATGCCCGGGTCAAGCAGATGCAGGCACCCTACGAAATCAACGTCGACATGGACATGGCCAACAAGGACCGCATGACCGTGTTCATCAACTACAAGGTGTTCGACTACCAGGAGCATTTCATCGGCGCCGCCGGGGTGGGCCTGACGGTGGATGCGGTGGTCAGGCTGATCGATGCCTACCAGTTGCGCTACAAGCGCGCGGTGTACTTCGTCGATCCGCGTGGGCAGATCGTCCTGACCGGCTCGTCCGGCGGCCCCGAGGGCGCCCGTGCCGGCACCACCCTGGAGAGCATCCCGGCGCTGGCCGGCCTGGTGGCGCGCATGCCCACGCCGAGCACCGGCAGCCGCGAATATCAGCGCGATGACCAGGTGCACTTTCTCAACGTGCGTTTCATCCCCGAACTGAACTGGTACCTGTTCGTCGAAAAACCCGCCGGCGACAGCCTGGACGGCGTGAAACAATCGCTGTACCTGAACCTGGCCATCTGCGCGATCATCTCGGCGGTGGTGCTGGCGATGATCAGCGGCATGATCCGCCGCCACCAGGACGGCATCCAGGAACTGGCCACCCTCGACAGCCTGACCCACCTGCACAACCGCCGCGCCTTCGATCTGCTCGCCGCCCAGGCCCTGCTCGAAGCCGAACGCGGGTCGCTGCCGCTGACTGCACTGCTGATCGACCTCGACCACTTCAAGGACCTCAACGACAACCATGGCCATCTTGCCGGCGACGAAGTGCTGCGCCAGTTCGCCCGCCTGCTCGAAGGCAGCCTGCGCCAGGCGGACATTCTCTGCCGCTGGGGCGGCGAGGAGTTCGTCGTGCTGCTCAAGGACACCGAACTGGTCGAGGGCCACGGGGTCGCGGAAAAAATCCGCCAGCGCACCGAACAGGCCGAGTTCCTCTGCGATGACACCCGCCTGTCGCTGACCGCCAGCATCGGCGTGACCGCCCTGACCGACAGCGATACCCTGCGCAGCCTGATCGCCCGCGCCGACCAGGCGCTGTACCGCGCCAAGCAGAGCGGGCGCAACCGCGTCTGCAGCGAACCCGCGAGCCCTGAACATGCCTGACACCAGCCGCTGCCCCGCCTGTGGCGCCAGCAACCACTGCACCCTCGCCGACCCACGCAGCGCCGCCCGCGCCTGCTGGTGCTACAGCGTCAGCATCGATCCGGCGGTGCTCGAAGCGTTGCCCGCCGAACTGCGCAATGCCGCCTGCCTGTGTCCGTCCTGCGCGCGGGTAGACGAACAGTTGAAGGCTGCCGAGAGCGCCCCGAAACGGTAGACTGCGCGCCCCTTGTCCCGCCCGCCGAACCGCCATGCGCCTTGACCGCTTCCTCGCCAACCTGCCCTGCTTCAATCGCCAGCAAGTGCGCCTGCTGCTGGTGGCGCGGCGCGTGCGGGTGGATGGCGTGGCGGTGAGCGATCCGCGGCACGAGGTGCGGGTGTTCAGCCGGGTCGAGGTGGACGACCAGGTGCTGCAAGCCGGGCGCCCGGCGCGCTACCTCATGCTGCACAAGCCTGCCGGCTGCGTCAGCGCCACCCGCGACCCCGAGCACCGCACCGTGCTCGACCTGATCGACGAGCCGGACAAGGATGACCTGCATATCGCCGGCCGCCTCGATTTCAACACCACCGGACTACTGATCCTGACCAACGACGGGCAATGGTCGCGGCGCCTGACCCAGCCACAGACCAAGCTGCCCAAGGTCTACTACGTCGAGACCGAACAGCCCATCGAAACCCACTACATCGAGCGCTTTCGCGAGGGTTTCTACTTCGCTTTCGAAGACCTCGTCACCCAGCCGGCTGAATTGATTCTTCTCGGCAGCCACAGCGCCAGACTCGGCATTATCGAGGGGCGTTACCACCAGGTGAAACGCATGTTCGGCCACTACGACAACAAGGTCACCCGGCTGCATCGCGAGCGCATGGGACCGCTGGAACTCGACCCCGGACTGCAACCGGGACAGTACCGGGCCCTGCGCCAGGACGAGATCGAATCGATCTAAAAAAAATCGAGCAATTGCCCGAACGGCACTTGCGGCATCCTCGATCGACTGCTTGAATCGAATCGTCGGTCTTCATGTGACTTGCCAGTCACGCTCGTAGTCCAAGACACCTTTTCGCTGGCGACCCGCACCTCGATGCGCGGGCGTCCAGTGGAATCGCCCACCTAGAACAACACCCGTCGACCAAGCCTGTAACGGATCGACAAGGGCCCCTCGATTCACTTCAAGGCGTATGCCTACCTGTCACATAGAACGTGCAAGCTTGCTTGGACGGATACCCTTTTTTGCGCCAGGAGTCGAAGACATGAGGCCAGAAATCGCTGTGCTGGATATACAGGGGCAGTACCGGGTTTACACGGAGTTCTACCGTTCGCAAGAAGCCGAGAAGACGATCATCCTGATCAACGGCTCGCTGGCTACCACAGCGTCATTCGCCCAGGCGGTGCGCAACCTGCATCCGCAATTCAACGTGGTGCTCTACGATCAGCCGTACGCCGGCAAGTCGAAGCCGCACAACCACCACGAGCGCTTGCTGACCAAGGAAACCGAGGGGCAGATCCTCCTCGAACTGATCGACCACTTCGCCGCCGACCAGGTCATGTCGTTCTCCTGGGGCGGTGCCTGCACCCTCATGGCCCTGGCCCACAAGCCACGGCGCATCGAGCGGGCGGTGGTCAGTTCGTTCTCGCCGGTGATCAACGAACCGATGCGCGACTACCTCGAGCGCGGCTCGAAGTACCTCAGCGAGTGCGACCGCTACGAAGTCGGCAACCTGGTCAACGACACCATCGGCAAGTACCTGCCGCCGCTGTTCAAGCGCTTCAACTACCGCCACGTCAGCAGCCTGGACACCCACGAATACGCGCAGATGCACTTCCACATCCACCAGGTGCTCGACCACGACCTGGAAAATGCGCTGAGCGCGGCCAAGGCCATCGACATTCCGGTGCTGTTCATCAACGGCGAATGGGACGAATACACCACCATCGCCGATGCCCGGCAGTTCGGCCGGCACGTGCGCAACTCGCACTTCAGCGAGATCCGCAGCGCCGGGCACTTCCTCGACATGGAAAACAAATCGGCCTGCCGCGACACCCGCGACGCGCTGCTGAGTTTCCTCAAGCCGCAACGTGAGCAACGCACCCGTTACCAGCACGTGCAGGGCCAGCATGCATTGGCCATCTGAAGAAAACGGGCGCCTGTAGCCCGGCCAGCGCAATCATCGGCCCGTTCGGGCAGAAGGAAGATTGCCGCCCCGGCGCTACAGGTCGCATCGTGATTTCAACGAGATAACGCTTCAAATCACCGCAACGCTCTGGTACAAAGTGGCCCTGCGCGGGTGTCGTATAATGGCATTACTCCAGCTTCCCAAGCTGATAACGAGGGTTCGATTCCCTTCACCCGCTCCAGTATTCCCCGCCTGTCCAGGCATCTGGCATCTTCCCCACTCTCAAAGCCTGCAATTGCCAGGCGACTGACGCGCCACAAGAACGGGTGCGCCGGGATAGCCAATTTTCTCGAACAAGAACACTGCAAGTCGCCCAATCCGAACAAGGAGAGTTCAGCGTGGCCAAGGCAAAGCGCAAGACGTTACCCAAGGACTTCGAGCAAATGCTCTCGGCAGGCGACCTGCAAGCGCTGAAGGCTGTCTTTGATAGCTGCGGTCTGGAGGCCTACGGGGGCTATTCCAAGCAAACCGCTCTCGCGTTCGTCAATTGCCCCGACGAACTCACTCGCTGGCTGGTCGCGCAAGGCGCCAACCTGTCTGCCGTCGACATGTATGGCGAGACTCCACTGCACCAACGTGCCGGCCATTGGAAGGGGCAGGTGGAACTATTGATCGAATTGGGCGCCGACGTTAACCACACTGCGGACGGTAAAGGAACACCGCTTCACCGGGCGGCGGCAGTGGGCAACCTTCGCAACGCCCAAAGCCTGCTGAACCATGGTGCCCGGCCCGATGCGCTCAACAGGCACGGGCAGACGCCACTGGTTTTCGCTCTTCAGCAATGCAGCAACGCGTCGATTGATCGCATGGCACCGATGGCAGAGCTTTTACTCAATGCCATGCGCAACACAGCGCAGGAACCGAAGCCGTTGCTCGGCCGCATCCTGGAAAAGCTCCGCAAACCCGACTCGCCGGTTACGCCACAAATGCAGAGCCTGGTGCAAAGGATCGGCACCGACTTCGAGTTTCACCGCGCCGGTTACAACCCCGAATGCGTGGACGCCACTAGCGACGCACTCGACCGCCTCTACACGCTGTTCGACGTTGTGCCTGTACCTCGCCGCACAGTACACGACGGCAAATCGCCCATCGTTGCCAAGGCCGCTCGCTGGGAAGATCGACATCAGGAGCTTTGGGAGCTACTGGTGCCGTCCAGCGGACCGGCGACGACAGCACAGGGAGAAGCGATCCGCATCTCGGGCCGCATCCATAGAGAGCTCGAAGACAACGGCGGCGTGAACTGGGACAGCGACTACCGGAAGATGGTCGACGCCCTCCTCGCTCATCTGAACTCGGGACAAGCGCTCCCGGCCCCCGAACTGGACGCAGCACGTCAGGTTGCGGCCGAAGTCAGAAAGGGAGGCGGCTGCCCCGCTGAAATGTGCAGGTTCTCGGTGAAGTGGGTCGATCTCAACCCTCAGCCGATACCGCTATCGGGTGTCGCCTACAAGCGATAACCAACCCCTTGTTGGCTATTCGCCTTTTGACACACACCCGAGCTTTTACCCCCCACGCTGGTAGGGGTCTGGGCTGATCGCTCCTACACGCATACGCGCTTCTGGACGAAAATGGCCAACAAGGGTTCGATTCCCTTCACCCGCTCCAGATTCTCCTTCATAGCCCCTCAGTACCGCCCCTCTCGCTAAAGCCCATTCCTTGCATTTCAACGTTTCCTGACATTTGTCTGCACGACGCGGTGCATGGCGATACGGCAGGATGCGCGCTCCCTATACACAGACCCCATGCAACATATATGTTGCAGAAGAAACAAAAATGTTGCATACCATGGAGGTCGAAACGTTCCAGGACGGCGCATGAAATACAGCGAGTTTCGACGATGGCTACGCAACCAGGGCGCCACGTTCGTGCCAGCGAAAGGCAGCCACTTCAAGGTGCACCTTGCCAACCGCCAGACAATCTTTCCCGATCATGGCAGCAAGGAGATCAGCGAAGGGTTGAGAAGGAAAATCATCAAGGACCTGGGTCTGAAAGGCTGACCCAACGGAGGCAGATAGAACATGTTCGACTATCCCGTGATCGTGCATCAGGACGACGGTAGCCCGTGGGTCAGTTGTCCGGATGTGCCGGAGATGGCCAGTGCTGGCGACACCGTGGAAGAGGCATTGATGGATGCAGTCGATGCGCTGGAGTCGGCATTGTCGCTGTACGTCGACCAGCGCTTGCCGATTCCCGCGCCATCTCCGCTCGTACCCGGCCAGGAGCTGGTACGCCTACCCGCCTTGAGCGTGGCCAAGGCAGCGCTGTGGAATACGATGATCAAGCAGAAGGTCAGCAAGACGGAACTGGCCCGACGACTGGGAGTCAATCGTCCGCAGGTGGATCGGTTGGTAGACCTTCTGCACAGGTCCAAGATCGAGCAGGTCGAGCACGCCTTGCGAATCCTTGGGCAACGAATCGAGTTGTCGGTGGTGGTCGCTTGAGCATGGGGATCATTGGGCGGCAAATCGTAAAATTTTACGAACACACAAACTGAGCAGAAGCCAGTCAAGTCGACAAACGGTTAAAAAACCGCACAAAACCCTCGAAAATCTCCATGAAAGAAAAATAATGTAACGATTTACTTGACGCACCCCACCCCTTTCGTTTCTTATTTTTCCCACCTTGCCCAGCGTCCGATCATCGAAGAACAACAGCGCCGCTTCCCTGACGCCCGCGCGTCGTCCCCGCTCGCTCGTTTTCCCGGTCCGGTCCAGCCAGTGATACCGGCGCTTCGCCCGCGCCCATTCCAAGCTCCAACATAAAAGGTGAACAACATGGAGCCTATCCGTTCGACCCCGTCGTGCCCGTCGTACCCTCCGTCCGTGGTCCCGGTCCAGGAGCAGCGCCCGCATGCAGCCTGAGCACAGCACCCACGGCAACCATCAGCTTCGCAAGTCCCTGCGCCTGTGGCAGGTGGTGATCATCGGCCTGGCGTACCTCACGCCCATGACCGTGTTCGACACCTTCGGCATTGTCTCCGGCCTCACCTCCGGCCATGTGCCCAGCGCGTACATCCTGGCCCTGACCGGCATCCTGTTCACCGCCCTGAGCTACGGCATCCTGGTGCGGCATTTCCCGCAATCGGGCTCGGCGTACACCTACACGCAAAAAGCCATCAACCCGCATGTCGGCTTCCTGGTGGGCTGGTCGTCACTGCTGGATTACCTGCTGCTGCCGATGGTCAACGCCCTGCTGGCCAAGCTGTACCTGTCGGCGATGTTCCCCGAGGTCCCGGAATGGGCCTGGGTGGCCGGCTTCGTCACCCTGATCAGCCTGATCAACATCCGCAGCATCAACCTGGTGGCGAGCTTCAACGTCCTGTTCGTCGGCGTGCAGATCGTCATCATGTCGGTGTTCATCTACCTGTGCTGGCGCGGCCTGCACCAGGGCGAAGGCCTGGGCACGCCGTGGAGCCTGACCCCGTTCGTCGATGACAAGGCGCAGTTCAGCGCGCTGATGGCCGGGGCGACCATCCTGTGCTTCTCGTTCCTCGGCTTCGACGCGGTGACCACCCTGTCGGAAGAAACCCGCGAGCCGGAAAAGACCATCCCCCGGGCGATCTTCCTCACCGCACTGATCGGCGGCGCGGTGTTCATCCTCACCTCGTTCTTCATCCAGGCCTACTTCCCGACCATGGAACGCTTCCAGGACCACGAAGCCGCCCTGCCGGAAATCGCCCTGTATGTCGGCGGCAAGCTGTTCCAGTCGATCTTCATCGCCTGCACGGTGATCAACACCATCGCCTCGGGCCTGGCCTCGCAGACCAGCGTCTCGCGCCTGCTGTTCGTGATGGGCCGCGACAAGGTGATCCCGCACCGCCTGTTCGCCCGCCTGCACCCGCGCTACAAGACCCCGGTGCTGAACATCGTCATCGTCGGCTTCATCTCGCTGTCGGCGATCTTCTTCGACCTGGTCACCGCCACCTCGATCATCAACTTCGGCGCGCTGGTGGCCTTCAGTTTCGTCAACCTGTCGGTCATCAATCACTGCTACGTTCGCCAGGGCATGAACAAAGGACTGTCGAACAAGCTCAAGCACCTGGTACTGCCCACCATCGGCTTCTGCATCATCGCCGTGCTCTGGCTCGACCTGAACGAGCACTCGCTGCTGTTCGGCGGGATCTGGGCCCTGTGCGGGGTGTTCTACCTGGCCCGGCTGACCAAGTCGTTCCGGGTCGCACCGCCGAGCTACATCGCCGAGTGAGACCGCCTGTCGAGCACGCCCGCGAGGACCGCGGGCGTCGTTCATGACCGAGAAGGAAAACCCTCATGCTCCCGCGCCGCCTGTCCATCCAGTGGAAGATCATCCTGCTCGCCGGCCTGTGCCTGCTGGCCATCGTCATCGTCCTTGCAGTCACTTCGCTGACCCAGTCGCGACGCAGTGCGGCCGAGGTGTTCCAGGCCAACACCGAGCTGCTCGACCATAACGCCCGCCTGCGCCTGCAGGCCCATGGCGAAACCCAGGCGCTGCGCATCCAGCGCTACTTCATGGATGCCTACCAGTACGGCAACGGTTTCGCCCGCCTGGCCCGGGTGCTGCGCGAGCGCGGCGAAGGCGACCTGCGCAGCGCCCTGTTTACCCAGGCCCGCGCGGCGCTGGAGGGCAACCGCGACCTGATCGGCCTGTACCTGGTGTTCCAGCCCGACCAACTGGACCGGCAGGATGCCCGTTTCGTCGGCCAGGCCGACCAGGGCAGCAACGACAGCGGCCGTTTCTCGCTGTACTGGTCGCGCAATGCCGAAGGCCAGCTGGAATCGGAGGCCATGCCCGAGTCGATGCTCGGCGACGCCAGCATCGGCGCCAACGGCTCGCCCTACAACCGCTGGCTGACCTGCCCGCTGGAAACCGCCAAGGCCTGCGTGCTCGACCCGTACTTCGACGAGGTCAACGGCAAGCAGGTGCTGATGACCAGCATCGCCCTGCCCTTGCTGGACAACGGCAAGGTGGTCGGCGTGGTCGGCCTCGATATCGGCCTCGACAACCTGCAACAACTGGCCCTGGCCGGTCGCCAGGAGCTGTTCGACGGCCAGGGCCAGGTCAGCATCGTCAGCCCCGCCGGCTTGCTGGCCGGGCACAGCGCCGATGCCACGCAACTGAGCAAGCCACTGCCACCCGCAACGGACAACGGCCTGATGCGGGTCAGCCGCCCCTTCGCGCCGATCCCCGACGCCGCGCCCTGGCAGGTCCTGCTGGAGGTTCCCCAGTCCGTCCTGCTGGCCCCGGCCATCCAGCTCAACCAGCGCCTCGCTGCCAGCAACCAGAGCGCCAACCTGGGCAACCTGCTGATCGCCCTGGTCACCGCCCTCGCCGGTCTGGTGCTGATCTGGCTGACCGCCCGCGGCGTGACCCGGCCGATCCTCGCCGTGGCCGAGCGCCTGCGCGAGATCGCCAGCGGCGACGGCGACCTGACCCAGCGCCTGGATTACTCCCGGGACGACGAACTGGGCCAGTTGAGCGGCTGGTTCAACCGTTTCCTCGACAAGCTGCAGCCGGTGATCGTCCAGGTCAAAGGCTCGCTGCAGGAGGCCCGCGGCACCGCCGACCAGTCCGCCGCCATCGCCAGCCAGACCAGCAGCGGCATGCAGTTGCAGCAGCGCGAGATCGAACAGGTGGCCACCGCTGCCAATGAAATGAGCGCCACCGCCCACGACGTTGCCAACAATGCCGCGCAAGCCGCCCAGGCCGCCCGCGGTGCCGACCAGGCGACCCGTGAGGGCCTGGAACTGGTGGGCATCACCCGCCAGGCCATCGACCAGCTCGCCGCCGACATGGACCTGGCCATGGAACGGGTCCAGGCCCTGGCCGGACGCAGCGACCAGATCGGTTCGGTGCTGGAGGTGATCCGCGCCATCGCCGAGCAGACCAACCTGCTCGCCCTCAACGCCGCCATCGAGGCGGCCCGGGCCGGCGAGGCCGGGCGCGGTTTCGCCGTGGTCGCCGACGAAGTGCGCAACCTGGCACAACGTACCCAGGTGTCGGTGGAAGAAATCCGCCAGGTGATCGAAGCTTTGCAGGGCGGTACCCAGGGCGTGGTCGAGGCGATGAACGACGGCCAGCGCCAGGCCAAGGACAGCGTGATCCGCATGGAACAGGCGGTGCCGGCGCTGCAACGGGTCGGCGAGGCGGTCACGGTGATCAGCGACATGAACCTGCAGATTGCCTCCGCCGCCGAGGAACAGAGTGCGGTGGCCGAGGAGGTCAATCGCAATGTCGCCGGGATTCGCGACGTCACCGAATCGCTGTCCGGCCAGGCCGACGAGTCGGCGCGCATCAGTCAGGCACTGAACCGCCTGGCCAACCAGCAGCAGGCGCTGATGGAACAGTTCCGGGTCTGATGGCCCGATTGGGGCTGCGCTATCGCGCAGAGAACAGGTCCAAGAGCGACGCGGCCCCTGTGGGAGCTGGCTTGCCAGCGATAGCGGTAGTGAATTCACCGACGCCATCGCTGGCAAGCCAGCTCCCACAGGTCCTGCTAAATCAATGAGTTATGCGGTGTTCGCGGTGGGCCGCAAAGCGGCCCCCAACTATTTAGGAGGCCAGTAGTGGCAACCAGGTTTTTCGATCTAACCGACGAGCAAGGCGTGCTACGCACTTCCATCGCCGTCACCCTGTTCATCGCCGCGATCGGTATCGGCTTCGGCGTCGCCTCGGGCTCGTTCTCGATCGTCTTCGACGGCGTCTACTCGATGGTCGACGCCAGCATGAGCGGGTTGTCGCTGGTGGTGGTGCGGCTGATCACCGCCCACACCCGCAGCGCCCATATGTCACGCAAGCTGCGCGAGCGCTTCACCATGGGTTTCTGGCACCTGGAGCCGATGGTCCTGGCGCTGAACGGCATCCTCCTCACCGGCGTGGCCATCTACGCGCTGATCAACGCCGTGCTCAGCCTGCTCGAAGGCGGCCGCGACCTGGAGTTCGGCCTGGCGCTGATCTACGCGGTACTCACGGTGATCGCCTGCCTGACCATCGCCATCCTCGAAGCCCGGGCCAACCGCCGGATCAACTCCGACTTCGTGCGCATGGACGTGAAAGGCTGGGTAATGTCCGCCAGCATCACCGCAGCGCTGCTGATCGCCTTCTGCGTCGGCATCGCTGTACAGGGGACGCAGTGGGAATGGATCTCGCCCTATATCGACCCGGCGGTGCTCGGCCTGGTGTGCCTGGTGATCATCCCGCTGCCGCTGTCGGTGATCCGCCAGGCGCTGGCGGACATGTTCCTGGTCACCCCGGTCGACCTCAAGCAGCACGTCGATGAAGTGGCCCAGACCTTCGTCGAACGCCACGGCATGCTCGGCTATCGCACCTACGTGGCCAAGGTCGGGCGCTCGCGGGAGATCGAGCTGTTCTTCATCGTCCCGGCCGACATGCCGGCACGCACCATCGGCGAATGGGACGCCTGGCGCGACGAGATCGGCAACGCCATCGGCGGCGAAGGGCCGGATCGCTGGTTGACCGTGCTGTTCACCGGGGACCTGGAGTGGGCTGAATAAGCCACGTTATCTGTACGGGATTGGCCTCCCGATGTTCCAGCGGGTACGATGCTGGCCTTTTGCGCTAGCGTCTGTCGGATACATCAAAAGGACCTGAACATGTTTCTTTCCCGCTGGCTCCCGGGCCTGGCCAACCTGCTGCATTACCGTCGCGAGTGGTTCCGCCCGGACGTGCAGGCCGGCCTGTCGGTGGCTGCCATCCAGATTCCCATCGCCATCGCCTACGCACAGATTGCCGGCCTGCCGCCGCAGGTGGGTCTGTACGCGTGCATCCTGCCGATGATCGTGTATGCGCTGGTGGGCAGTTCGCGGCAGTTGATGGTCGGCCCCGACGCGGCCACCTGCGCCATGGTCGCCGGGGCCATTGCGCCGCTGGCCATGGGCGACCCTGATCGCCTATTGCAACTGTCGGTGGTGGTCACCGTGCTGGTCGGCCTGATGCTGATCGCCGCCGGGGTGGCCCGCGCCGGCTTTATCGCCAGCTTCTTCTCGCGACCGATCCTGATCGGCTACCTCAACGGTATCGGCCTGAGCCTGCTGGCCGGGCAACTGGGCAAGGTGGTCGGCTTCAAGATCGAGGGCAGCGGCTTCATCCTGGCCATGATCAACTTCTTCGAGCGGCTCGGCGAAATCCACTGGCTGACCCTGATCATCGGCCTGGCCGGCCTGGCCATGCTGATCTGGTTGCCGCGGCGCTATCCGAAACTGCCGGCGGCGCTGGTCACAGTGGCGGTGTTCACCCTGATCGCCGGGGTGTTCGGCCTCGATAACCATGGCGTCGCGGTACTCGGCCACGTGCCTGGTGGCATGCCGGAACTGGCCTGGCCGCAGACCTCGCTGGAAGAAATGAAAAGCCTGCTGCGTGACGCCCTGGGTATCGCCACGGTGAGCTTCTGCAGCGCCATGCTCACCGCCCGCAGCTTCGCCGCGCGCCATGGCTACGCGATCAACGCCAACCATGAATTCGTCGCCCTCGGCGTGTCCAACCTGGCTGCCGGGGTGTCCCAGGGCTTCGCCATCAGCGGTGCCGACTCGCGTACCGCAGTCAACGACATGGTCGGCGGCAAGAGCCAACTGGTGGGCATTGTCGCCGCCTTGGTGATCGCCTTGATCCTGATGTTCTTCACCGCGCCCATGGCCTGGATTCCCCAGGCGGCGCTTGGTGCCGTGCTGCTGATGGCCGGCTGGGGCCTGATCGACGTGCAGTCGCTGCGCAAGATCTGGGCGCTGAGCCGCTTCGAATTCTTCCTCTGCGTGTTCACCACCATCGGCGTGCTCGGTGTCGGCGTGCTGCCGGGGATCATCATCGCCGTGACCCTGGCGATCCTGCGTTTGCTCTACAGCATCTACCAGCCTTCCGACGCGGTGCTTGGCTGGGCGCCCGGGATCGAAGGCCAGGTCGACATCAGCCAGCACAAGGACGCGCGCACCGTGCCGGGGCTGGTGGTGTACCGGTTCGACGACGCGATCCTGTTCTTCAACGCCGACTACTTCAAGATGCGCCTGCTCGAAGCAGTGCAGCGCGAGGCCAGCCCGAAGGCGGTGCTGTTCGATGCCGAGGCGGTGAGCAGCATCGACGTCAGCGGTATCGCCGCGTTGCGCGAGGTGCGCGACACCCTCAAGGCCCAGGGCATCGAGCTGGGTATCGCCCGGGCACGCGGAGCCTTCCTGCGCATGCTGGTGCGTTCGGGGCTGGCGCGGGAGATGGACAACCATCTGCTGTATGGGTCGGTGCGGGCGGGAATCCGGGCGTATCGGTTGTGGCGCAACAAGGTCAGGCGGGAAGAGGCTGATGCCGGGAAGGCGGCGCCGGTGCCGAATCTTCCTTAGTCGTTGAGGGCCTGGGCCCCTGTGGGAGCTGGCTTGCCAGCGATAGCAATAGTGAATTCACCACCGCTATCGCTGGCAAGCCAGCTCCCACAGGGACTGTGCATGCCGCGGTCTTACCAGCCACCGGCTTCTAGCAGCGCCGCCTCGTCCCTGGCTGCGGGACGTCCGTAGAAGCGCAGCAGGGCCCCCGTGCGGTTGCTGAAGATGCCATCTACCCCGGCCTCGCTGACCCGCTTGAAGTCCACCGGCTCATCGACGGTGTAGACATGCACCAGCAGGCCCTTGTCGTGGGCCAGGCCGTTCATCCACGGCTGGACCAGGTCGGCGTAGCTTTGCTCGCCGCCTGCGGCCAGCGCGGCGGAAGGTCCGATACCCACGGCGCCCGCCTGTTTGGCAATGTCGAGCCAGCGCTCGAACTCGGCGCGGTCCTTCGGTTGCTGGCGGGCATACCAGGCGGCCCTGTCGGGCAGGCCGGAGTCGGCGAAGGTCGGCCCCGGCGCCGGTTCGATGTGGTCCTTGCCCAGCCATAGCAGCAACACCTTCGGCACTTGCGGCATGGCCTTGTGCAGCAGGGCCAGGCTGTCGCGGTCGAAACTCTGCAACACCACCCGCCCCGGCTGGTCGAGCCAGCCGCGTTTTGCCAGGGCGCGCTGCAGGTCCTGCTCGATACCGGGGAACTGGCTCGGCACCTTGGTCTCGATGTACAGGCCGGGCTTGTGTGCCGGGTTGCCTTCGGCGATATCCAGCACCTCGTCGAGAGTGAGGATCTTCAGCCCGGCGAAAGCCGGTCGCGCCCGCTCGGGATAGGCGCGATTGAACCAGCTGCCGGCATCCAGGGATTTCAGCTCGGCCAGGGTGAAGGCGCTGACCGGGCTGGCCTTGCGCTCGGGAAAGCGCTCGGCCACGTCGCTGGTGCGGCTCAGGTCGTCGTCGTGGACCACCACCAGCACGCCGTCGCGACTGCGTTGCAGGTCCAGTTCCAGATAGTCGGCGCCCAGGTCGCGAGCCACCTGGTAGGCCGGCACGGTGGACTCCGGTACGTCATGAGAGGCGCCGCGATGGGCGATCACTGCAGGATGGGGAATGCCTTGCGCCTTGGCCAGCGCGGCACCGTCGGCCGCCTGGGCCTGGGCGACCACGGCGAACAGGGCAAGGCCCAGGCAGATTTCCTTGAATGGCATTGGGATAGCTCTCCTTGTAAAAACCGGCCCGAAGCATAGTCGCCCTCCCGGATGACAACCCGTGACGTGCTAAAGTCGCGCCCTGCCGATTTGCAACAGATTCCTACGAGACACGCCATGACCGCCGAAGCAGACGCCTCCCTCGCCTCCTGGACAGACCTCGCCGCCCGCCATCCGTGCACCGGCCTGCTGCTGGGCAATGGCGCCAGCCGGGCAATCTGGCGGCCATTCAGCTACTTCTCGCTGTTCGAGATCGCCCAGCGGGTACGCAACAAGCCGCTGGGGGTGAGCGACCAGGCGCTGTTCAAATCCCTTGGCAGCGAACTGTTCGAACCGGTGCTCAGTGCCCTCAACACCACGGTGCGGGTCAACGCCGCCCTGGCGATCGGCTCCTCGGCGCCGCTGAACCGCTACTACGCGATCAAGGAAGCGCTGATCCACGCCGTGCGCAGCGTACATATTCCATGGAAGCTGTTGCCGGGCACGACCCTGGCGGCGATCAATGCCGAACTGCGCAACTACCGCAGCGTGTTCAGCGGCAATTACGACCTGCTCTGCCACTGGGCGGTCAACCACGACCCGCAAGGCTTCCAGGCGCTGTTCGATGAAGAGGGCCACTTCGACGTCAGCCGCACCCAGGGCGGTGGCACCCGCCTGCACTACCTGCACGGCGGCCTGCACCTGCTGCGCACCGAAAACGGCGGCACGCGCCTGCGTGCCGCCGAGGGCAGCCAGTTGCTCGACGGCTTCGCCATCAACACTCCTGGCGATGTACCGCTGTTCGTCAACGAGTGCAGCAGCGAGCACAAGCTGCGCGCCATCCGCAGCTCCGATTACCTGACCTGGAGCTACGCCGCCCTCGCCCGGCACAGCGAGGGCCTGTGCCTGTTCGGCCATCACCTCGACCGCGCCGACCGTCACCTGCTGCGCGCCATCCAGCAAGCTCATCCGTCCCACCTGGCCATTGCCATCCTGCCGCTGAGCGACGCTGCCATCGTCAGCCAGAAGCAGCATTACGCGCGCATCTTCGAGGAAACGCCGGGAATCGCCCTGCATTTCTTCGATGCCAGCAGCCACCCGCTGGGCCGTGCCGAACTCAATGTGCCGGCCCCTGCGCCGATCACCCGTCGACGCCGCTGATGGCAAAGGGACAGTGATAGCCTGTAGCAAATAACAATAATTCTCGATAACATTCGCGACCTTTCTCTCCCGGCATCTCCTGGAAAGCTCGCATGCAGCGCCCCAAACCCGACCGCCTCGCGCAGGACGCCTGTCACGGTTTCTATACCGATATCCTGCATTTCCTGCGCAAGCGCACGGACAACGCCAGCGATGCTGCGGACATGACCCAGGATGTCTTCACCCAATGGCTGGGTTACCGCGACAAGGCGCGGGTCGAGCAGCCGCGGGCGTTCCTGTTCCAGATGGCGCGCAACCTGCTGCGTGATCACTGGCGGCGGCAGAAAGTCCGTCATGAAGTGCTCGATGAGCAGACCGATAGCCGCGAGGACGAGCGCGCCAGCGAGGCCCCCGGTTCCGACCCGCTGGACGGGGCGCAGCGCCTGCAACGCCTGGAGCATCTGAAAATTGTCCTGGCCGAACTCTCGCCGCGCCGCCGCGAAGCCCTTATGCTGCACCGCTTCGAAGGTTTGAGTCAGGCGCAGATCAGTGAACGCATGGGGATTTCCGTCAGCATGGTGGAAAAGCACGTTGCCGCTGCGCTCCTGTACTGCAAACAGCGCCTGGACAGTGACAACGTTGCGGAGCAACCGGAATGACCCTACCTGACATGGACAGCCGTTCGGTCGACGCCCAGGCGGCGAGCTGGTTCACACGCAACCGCAACGATCGCTCGCGGGCCTCGCGCAAGGCCTTCGCCCAGTGGCTGGAACACCCCGCCAACGCCCAGGCCTACCAGCAGTTCGAACAACTCTGGGACGACCTCGCCGCGCTGAAGGAATTGAACAAACCGGTGCCGTTGCAACCGCGCCGCACCGGCTACTGGCGCCCCACGCTGGCGACCGCGGCGGCCCTGGTCTGTGCCCTGCTCGCCGGCAACCTGGGGAGCACCGCGACGCCAATCCAGCGCCACCTGGCCAGCCAGGACGGGCAACCCAGCAGCGTGACCTTGCCCGACGGCACTCGCTTGCAGCTCAACGCCAATACCCGCCTGAGCATCGACTTCAACGCCGAGCGGCGCCTGGTCCATCTGCAACAAGGTCAGGTGTACCTGGACGTGGCGCCGGACAAGGAACGACCGCTGTTCGTCGATGCCGGCACCGCACGGGTGCGGGTGGTCGGTACCGCCTTCGACCTGCGCCGTGGCCAGCGCGAGCTGGTGCTCAGCGTGTCCCATGGCCTGGTCGCCTTCGAAACCCCGGGCGAACGGCGCGAGCCGCTGTTGCTCGGCGCCCGCGAACGGGCGGTGTACAACCTGGCCCGTGGCGACCTCAACCGGCAGACCCTCAGCGACGCGGAAGTAGCGGACTGGCGCAGCGGGCATGTGTCGTTCCGCAACCGCGAACTGGCCAGCCTGGTGGACGAGCTATCGCTGTATCGCCCAGCGGCGGTGCTGCTGGCCGATCCGGCACTGGCCGGGTACAAGGTCTCCGGCAACCTCGACGTGCATGATCCCGACGCCCTGCTCAATGCCCTGCCGGCGTTGCTGCCGGTGAAGACCGTGGCCCTGGCGGATGGGCGCATGCGCATCGAGCGCAAGTGAGATAACCAGACCACTGCAAACCCTGTGGGAGCCGGCATTGCCGGCGATGAGGCCATCAGCTTCAACCAGGCATTCAGAAACTTGAGAATATTTTTCATTCGCAGGTGAGGGTTTCTCTCCGTCCCGCGTCTTCCTCCCCGACTGCGCCGTCAATACCGTCTTTTTTTGGCCTTTGGCCGTACTTGGGGGAATTCATGTTTCGAGCTTTCAAGCCGTTGTCAGCCCGCCCATCGCTGCTTGCCGTGTGCCTGGCCCTGAGCCTTCAGGCCCAGGCGGCGCCGGTGCAGCTGCAACTGCCGGCGCAGCCGCTGGCGACCTCGCTGAGCCAGGTGGCGCAGCAGACCAAGGTGCAACTGCTGTTCGACGAGAACCTGCTGCGCAATGTCTCCGCGCCCGCCCTGAGCGGCCAGTTCAGCGCCGAGGAAGCCATCGCCCGGCTGCTGGCCAGCAGCCGCTTCACCCTGGTCAAGGTCGGCAACACCTACGTGGTGCGTCCCAGGGAAAGCGAATCCACTCCCCCCGGTAACGCCAACACCAGCATCCAGCTCGGCGCCATGAGCATCGTCGGCGACGGCGAGCAGGTCACCCCCGCAACCGTCGGCCGCTCGACCCTGACCCAGCGCGATATCGACCGCGAACAGGCAAACAACGTCCCGTCCCTGCTGAGCACCCTGCCCGGCGTGGAAATGGCCGGCTCGATGATGCCCGGCGGACAGAAGATCAATATCTGGGGCATGGGCGACGCCGAGGACGTGCAACTGACCGTCGACGGCGCCACCAAGACCGGCTTCGAGCGCTATCAGCAAGGCACCATGTTCGTCGAGCCGGAGCTGATCAAGAGCATCGAAGTGGAGAAAGGCCCGCACTCGCCCTTCGTCGGCAACGCCGGCCTGGCCGGTAGCGTGAACATGACCACCAAGGACGCCCCCGACCTGCTGCAGGAAGGCCGCGACACCGGTGCCATGCTCAAGTACGGCTACTCCAGCAACGACCATCAGCAGGTCTACAGCGGCGCGGTCTTCGGTCGCACCGAAGACCGCCGCATCGACGGCCTGGTCTATCTGACCAAGCGCGACGGCGACGACTTCAAGCTGGCCTCGTCCCTGCCCGGCGACAGCAAGACCTACCCGATCAACCCCAAGCGCCTGCCCAATAGCGCCCAGGACCTGGAAGGCGGCCTGTTCAAGCTGAACGTCCAGCTCACCGACGAACAGTCCCTCGGCCTGTCCTACTCGCGCTCGAACAACCAGCGCATGACCCGTTACTCGTCGACCAACTACTCGACACCACCGACCAAGGCCAATATCGATCGCTATGGCTACGAGCAGGCCATGCTGCGCTTCCTCGCCCACCGCGAAACCATCGACACCACCTGGTCGGCCAAATACCGCTTCCAGCCGCTGGACAACCCGCTGGTCAACCTGGAAGTGAAGTACTCCGAGTCCGATGTCGAACAGACCGACGAACGCGGGCCGAATGCCTTCTTCCAGCTGACCACCGGTGGCCGGCGCATGGAGACCGAGTACAAGGACCGCAACTTCGAAGTGCGCAACACCGCCCAGTTCAGTACCGGCGTGCTGGAGCACTCGCTGACCACCGGCGTCGAACTGCACCGCCACGCCCGCGAAACCGAAATGTGGATGCCGGGCACCGCGCAGAACACGGCCGCCTATAACTACGGCCACTTCCAGCCGAACTTCATGCCCCACGGCAAGGTGGACACCAACAGCGCCTACGTGCAGGACGCCATCACGATTGGCCAGGTAACCATCACTCCGTCGCTGCGCTACGACCATGTGCGCAACCGCGGCGAGAAGAACGACGCGCCGTTCTACAACGTCGCCTCGGCCGGGCATGACTACAGCGCCAAGACCTACACCGGCTGGTCGCCGCGCCTGGCGCTGTTCTGGCGTGCCACCGACGATGTCGCCTTCTTCGCCGACTACTCGAAGACCTGGCGTGCGCCGGTCATCGACGAGCAATACGAAGTACAAAGCGCGGTCAGCTCGCGTAGCGCCACCAGCCGCAACCTCGACCCGGAGCGCATCACCGCCTTGCGCCTGGGTAACGTCACCGACTTCTCCGGACTGGTCTTCGCCGACGACAACCTGCAAGTGCGTACCACCCTGTTCCACAACAAGGTCAAGGACGAGATCTTCAAGAACCTCGGCTTCGAGTGCCAGGCGCAGACCGTCGTCGGCGGCAGCATCAGCGACACCTGCGGCAACTACCTGATCGGCAACTACCGCAACCTCAAGGGCGTGACCTACAAGGGCTTCGAGGCGGAAAGCTTCTACGATTCGACCTACCTGTTCGGCACCCTGTCCTACACCTGGATGACCGGCAAGCACGAAGGCGCCTACAACAACCCCTGGGGCCCGGATGTCTGGGCGCGTGACGTACCGGCACCGAAATGGGTGGCGCGCCTGGGCGTGAAGATTCCCGAGTGGGACATGGTGGTGGGCTGGAAAGGCCTGTGGGTACGCCAGACCGACCGCCTGCCCAGCGACAAGTACCCGCCGGGCTACATGGGCAGCGCCCTGGGCGACAGCGCCTGGGACCACCGCGCCAACGACGCCTACAACGTCCAGGGCCTGTTCGCCAGCTGGAAACCGCAGCAGCAATACCTGAAGGGCACCGAGGTCAACTTCACCCTGGACAACATGTTCAACCGCGATTACGCACCGATGCTCAGCGACGACAACGTGTACAGCACCGGGCGCAATGCCAAGGTGAGCATTACGCGGTTCTTCTGAGGCGGAATCGCTAGACACGAGAAAGCCGCGGAGCATTGCTCCGCGGTTTTTTTCATACCGGAATGGTCACCGGTGAAGCCGCCGTTGCCATCGCCAGCAATGCCTTTGCGATCCGCATGTTCAGCACGGCGCTGCTGAGCGATTCGCGGTGCCGGGCATCGGGTGGATCGGGGAGATAGGCGGTTTGCAGGATGGCTCGGGTCAGGTGTTCGGCGGCCTTGGTGATGGCTTCCTCATGGGACAGGCCAGGGCCGACGCACAGGGCTGGGGGTGGATCGGGGACAAGTTTTTTCATGGTGTGTAACTCGTTGGAAATGGAGTTGGCCACACGCGCTGCTAAACGACGGGTGGCGACTGTATGTGGGTTAGCAGACCGGTCAACGAGCAAACCCGGCGCACCCGAAGGTGCCCACACATACAGCCGCCATAAAAGGTTGCTGGAGGGAATGCGTTGAAAACGGACTGCTAATCCGTGTCGTCGATTTGGCGACGACCGACGCAGACTAGGCAGCGTTTCCACATGACGCAACCACCAGGCAGGGTCGGGGAGTATGCTTGGGAAATTGCCTACAAGAAAGTCGGAGATCGGTGAAGTTTTCAGGCAAATGCAACAGATTGTGGATGCCCCCAAGGTTCCTGTCGGGATACCGGGTCGGGGCTTCCAGGTGCATGCCGACAGGTTTTCAGCGCCCTTGAGATCGAGCGCCGCCCGCGCGGCGCATCGCTGGCAAGCCAGCTCCCACATTTGTTGCAACGTACCTATGCCTGTTAGGCCATGGTTGCCAGCCTTGTTTGTACGACGCGATATCGAGTCGAGCCCAACGGCCTCCCCGCAATGGATCGCCAAGCGCCAAGGACTGGCAACCCAAAATCCACAGGCCATGGCACGTTGCAACAAATGTGGGAGCTGGCTTGCCAGCGATGCGCCGCGCGGGCGGCGCTCGATCTCAAGAACGCTGCAAGGATCAAGGCAAGCACCTGGCAGCCATGACGCGATCTCCTGCCAGGCCAGCCTCCCTTCAGATGGATGGCGCCAGCACCAAACCGCCGCTTATCTAGACTTGCCAGACAGCCAGGCGACATTGCGCGCCAGGCTTCCTCATCCGCTCCCTAGCAGAGTCGTCCGCCGTCGCTATCGCGCTGATAACACGGGGGCCGATCGTGTATCCCCCACCTTTCCTGCACGGGTACGGCGCCCGTTGCACCGGTCTTCTTGCGGTGGCACAGCGAGGTGCCGCCAGGGAGCCAGGTATGCGTACCATCACGTCGCTCAACGGACTTCAACAGCCTTATTCGCGAGGAACAGCACAACCCACCGAATCACCCATCTATTGCTTGTATTGGGACTTACGCCTTTACATGCTCGATGTTCCACCCTGGGGCATCATTCTTCCTGCGGAGATCGCCGAGGCGGGGCCTGTCGGTTTCTTTCTGGAAATCAAATCCCTCGGACTGCCCGCAGGTACGGTACTGGGGATGCGCTGGACACCGGAAAACGGTAACCATGTACACCGCATCACCCACCGTTTGACCGGCGATGAAACCAGCCATACCCACCTTAGCCTGGAAGACCAGTGGCTGCTGGAGGCCGAGGGCCAAAGTGTGCTGATCGAGCATGAAATCGTCCTGCCTGACGGCAGCATCACGGTTGGACAGCCGGTCACTGTGAAGGTCGCCAGTCGACTGGCATTCGGCAAGATGACAATCGACGGACTGGAAGAGGGAAGCCTGCTCGATCCTGCCGATTACCCTGATGGCATTCGCGTGCATTACCAACCGATCGACAATATCCGCGAATACCACAATGTGTCCTTTACCTGGAATGCCATTGGGGTCCTCGGAAATGCTCACGGATTGATCTCGACCACCCATTTCTCGTCACCCGGCAACCCGGGTGAGGACTATCAATTCCTGGTTCCGCCGGAGTGCTACACCGGCCTGGAAGATCCGCGTTACCAACTGATCTACTTCCAGGCGATTGCCGACGTGAAGCTGGTTCCGGCGCCGATCCCGCAGTTCTATTACGGTTACGGTGGAATAACCTTCGACTTGCTGCAAAACACCTAGGTCCGCGTCTGTCCGGGGACACCACGTCCCCGGACACCTCACCCCGCAATCAACCCATCCGCCTTGAGCAACGTCTCCAGGCAATGCTCCGACACCCCGTAGAACGCCTTCAACTCGGCGATCTTCTCCAGCAGCGCCGTCGGATCCCCGGCGTCCTTGCGCTTGGTGGCGAGGATCATCTTGTTCTTGTTGGTGTGCTCCAGCGAGATGAACTCGAACACCTTGGTGTCGTAGCCGCAGGCTTCCAGGTACAGGGCACGCAGGCTGTCGGTGAGCATTTCGGCCTGCTGGCCGAGGTGCAGGCCGTATTGCAGCATCGGCTTGAGCAGGCCCGGGCTGTGCAGTTGCGGGCGGATCTGCTTGTGGCAGCACGGCGAGCACATGATGATTGCCGCGCCGCAACGGATGCCGGTGTGGATGGCGTAGTCGGTGGCGATGTCGCAGGCGTGCAGGGCGATCATCACGTCGATCTGCGCTGGCACCACGCTGCGCACGTCGCCCTGTTCGAACACCAGGCCCGGATGCTCCAGGTGGCTGGCGGCCTTGTTGCACAGCTCGACCATGTCGGCGCGCAGTTCGACCCCGGTGACCTCGGCGGGACGCTGCAAGGTGTTGCTCAGGTAGTCATGGATGGCGAAGGTCAGGTAGCCCTTGCCCGAGCCGAAGTCCGCCACCCGCACCGGCTGCTGCGCGGGCAGCGCGACGCTGGTGAAGGCGTGGGAGAACACCTCGATGAACTTGTTGATCTGCTTCCACTTGCGCGACATGGCCGGGATCAGCGCCTGCTGCTTGTCGGTCACGCCGAGGTCATGCAGGAACGGCCGGCTCAGTTCCAGGTAGCGCTTCTTCTCGCGGTCATGCTCGCCCGCCGCGACCTGGCGCACCTGCTGCGCGGCATTGCGGTGGAGCATCGGCTTGCCCTTCTTGCTGAACTCCAGCTGCACTTCGTCGGCCAGGCTGAGCAGGTGGGCATTGCGGAAAGCGCCCGGCAGCCATTCGCCGATCTGCGCCAGGGCCTCGTCCAGCGCCAGGTTGCGGGTGATGTCGCGGGTCTTGTAGCGGTAGACGAACTGCAGGCTCGGCGTGCCCTTGACGGTCAGCGGCTTGGCCGTGATGCGCTGCAGGTCGGCTTCGGCACCGACGTGGCGGGCCAGCACCAGCTTGACCAGGGATTGCTGTTGCAGGCTCTCGGCCAGCAGGGCGAGAAACTGCGCACGCGCGTCCGAAGCGGACGGGGCGGTGGAGGTAGCGGACATGGAAATGGGGTGCCTCGGGGTTGCGGGGGCGCCAGCCGGCGCGCAATGCCGGGCATTTTACGTGGATGCCCGGCCAGCGCACAGGTTTTGTCGAGCCGTGTGTCAGTCGAGGATCACCAGGCGGTTGGGCAGCTCGTTGCGCTGGCTGGTGGCCGGGACGTGGACCTTGAGCAGTTCGCCACAGGCGGCGATGCAGGTGAGGAAGCCTTCCAGCACCTGCCCGGCGCGGACCTGGGCGGTGAAGCCGGCGACCAGGGCGTCCCATACCTGGTCGTCGAGCCGCGCGGCGATGCCGTCGTCCACCAGGATCTCCACGTAGCGCTCCGCCTCGCAGACGAAGATCAGCACCCCGGTGCGCCCGGCGGTGTGGTGCAGGTTCTGTTCGAGAAACTGTCGCCGAGCGAGGTTGGACGCCCGCCAGTGGCGGACCCGGCGCGGCACCAGGCGGCTGGTGAACAGCGGCAGGCGCAGGACCAGGACCAGCACGATGAAGGTCAGCCACTGGGTGAGCAGCAGGCCATGGGCGCTGAACCAGCCGGTGAGGTAATACAGCAGGCCCGGCACCAGCAGCGCCAGCAGGCTGGCCCAGACCAGCGGCACATAGGCGTAATCGTCGGCGCTGCGGGCCAGCACGGTGACCAGCTCGGCGTCGGTATGGCGCTCGGCCGCGGCGATGGCCTCGGCGACCTGGCGTTGCTGGAATTCGTTGAGTAGTGCCATGGATTTCCCTTGTGTCTTGTATTGCTGCTGATGGCCCCATCGCTGGCAATGCCAGCTCCCACAGGTACTGTGAACACCGCTAACTCTGTGGGAGCCGGCGTTGCCGGCGATGAGGCCGGCAGGAGCAACAACTCACCAACTGCCGGACGAACCTCCGCCCCCGAAGCTGCCGCCACCGCCCCC